>OLFY01000706.1_pt1 | contig 48258 bp, 41 predicted proteins | sample 1605611 | NCBI WGS metagenome assembly OLFY01 (sample SAMEA3888923, study PRJEB22519) | human gut metagenome | biome: human gut; feature: human-associated habitat; material: faeces | place: Denmark | collected 2011 | reverse complement strand
GCAGATAGATTTTTGCTTTCTATCTGCCTGTGTATCTGATATTTACTTTTCGGGAGTTCAAGTCTATCCACAAAGGGAAAACGCCGTTTGGGCAGCAAAAAAGCCCGATATAGTCGGGCTTTTCGCAGGAGACATCTGTTTTGCCTCCACATTATGGTCCGAGTGTTGAGATTCGAACTCAAGGCCTCTTGAACCCCATTGTTTTTTCGTTCGTCGCATATGGCAGCGTTCCGACACGCTGCGTATCGTGATATTGCCTGTAATTGCAAGGGGTTTGGGCCGGGCGCTGCATGATGCATATTGCAGCGCCCGGCCCACCAGAAAACAAGGAAATCAGAAAAGTGTTAGAAATGTGTTAGAAGAAATCTGCTGTCATGGTTTCATCAAGCCACCTGTTCCCCATTGGAACAGGTGGCCTTTTGCTCAGAGTTACTCCAAAGTACTCCTTGACATTCTGCGTATCTCGCTGTAAAATCAGTGTCAGAATCCATCGCAAGGAGGTAAGCCCTATGCCATCAGATAAAAAACGTGTGAATCTTACCATACCGGATGACCTGTACCAGCGAATCCAGGACTATAAACAGCGCCAGGGTATTACCAACGATGCCAGCGCCTGCCTGCAGCTTATTGTACAGCAGCTCAATGGCTTGGAACAGTCACAAGCCATGCTTCGTCTGCTGAATAACTGCTCCATAGACCAGCTTGTGGAAATGTCTCGGGATGGACTCACAGAAATCAAATCCACCCTGTCACAGGAGAAGTAATCGCCCCCGCAAGGAAATGCGAGAGCAACTTGCGGCGTCAGCCGCAAAGCGGCTCGCATCCAAGCTCCCCCGTGGCCTTGCTGCTGCATCTCCCGTCATGCGGAAAGCTCCCAGTGCCCGCAAAAAGTCCCGTCCACGGCAAAGGTCACATCGTTCTATGCCATGGCCTTGCTGCAGAAAGGTCCCGACAACCGCACCGCTGCCGGTGCCCGCTGAAACTCCCGTATATGGGTTACCAAAGGCATAGTATTACCCTTTGGTAACCATGTGTTTTGTGTAATCTTGGAAAGGATGTGCTACACGACTAACAAAGCAAGAAAGTATCAGCTGACCTTTAACAATCCGGTTCAGCACGGATTTACGCATGCGGTCATTAAGACCACGCTGGCCAGCTTCCCCGGTATTCAGTACTGGTGTATGTGCGACGAGATAGGCGAACAGGGAACGCCTCACACGCACTTGTATCTCTATTCCCCCAACGCAATTCTATTTTCCACGCTGCAGCAGCGTTTTATGGGCGCTCATATGGAGACCGCTAAAGGCAGTCACCGCGAGAACCGCGACTATATTCGCAAGGAAGGCCGCTGGCTGGATGACGCCAAACATGAGACAAACCTGCCCCAGACCTTTGAGGAAAGCGGCCCCCTGCCTGCTGAGCGGAACAAACGGGAATCTATCAGCTCTGAGATTTTGGAGCTTGTCCAGTCCGGTACATCCAATGCCGAGATTCTGTTGCAATACCCCTCCGCCATGAACCGGCTGCAGCATATCGAAACTGCCCGTCAAACGCTGTTGGAGGAACGCTACCGCAATCAGTGGCGTAATTTGGAGGTCACCTACTTATGGGGCCCCACTGGCGTAGGCAAGACTCGCAGCGTCATGGAGCTGTACGGTTACGAAAATGTCTATCACGTCACCAATTATGACCATCCCTTTGACGATTACCGGGGGCAGAATGTAATTCTGTTTGACGAGTTCCGCAGCAGTCTCCCCGTTGCGGATATGCTCAAGTATTTGGACGGCTATCCTCTAATGCTGCCCTGTCGGTATAGCAACAAAGTGGCATGCTATACCAAAGTATTCCTAATCAGCAATATTCCTCTGTCGGCCCAGTATCCCAATGTACAGCTGTCGGAGCCGGAAACATACCGTGCTTTCTGCCGCCGCATTAATCAAGGTGAGCTGGAAATGCAGGCGGATACCGGCAAAGAGCCGTTTTAAGGGGGGCTGTATGTGTTCAGGGAATACCCCGATGTAATGACCCCGGCCGAAGCTGCCCATGCTTTGGGCATCGGCAAGGCCAGCGTGTACCGGTTGATTCGTGAAAAGCGTCTGGGCTGCAAGCGCATTGGCCGCAAGATCATCATCCCCAAGCCGTGCCTGGTGGATTTTATCCAGTCGGCACGCTATACGGTAACGAACCCATGACAGCAGACAAATCCAACTGTCCGGAAAGGAGATATTATGACAGGAAGTCTGCAAATCAAGAATGACAAGTACTATATCGTTCTCAACAGCCATGCAAACGGCAAGCGGAAGCAAAAATGGGTCAAGACCGACCTGCCGGTAAAGGGCAATAAACGAAAGGCGGAGCAGCTGCTGCGCCAGACCATCCAGCAATACGAGCAGCAGCAGGGTATCATCCCCAGTGATGTGACCTTTGCCGCATACGTCCGTATCTGGCTGACACATGTAAAGCGCCGGGTAGACGAGGTGACCTATCAGGGCTATGAAAGCCTGGCATGCAGTCACATCCTCCCGTATTTTGATGCCAGCAGGCTAAAGCTGCAGCAGGTAACGCGCCAGGTCCTGCAGGATTATTTGGACGAAAAAGCCGCTCATGGCCGCAAGGATGGCAAAGGCGGCTTGTCTCCCCGCAGTCTACGCCTGCACAAGAATATTCTGTATCAGACGCTGACTGAGGCAGTCAAGGCAGGCCTGCTGCCTGCCAATCCTTGTGAATATGTGGACCTGCCCAGCGTTCCCCGGCATGAAGCGCATTTTTACACGGCAGAGCAGCTGCAGGTGCTCTTGGAAGCCATCCAGGATGACCCGTTGTATCCGTTGGTGAAAATCACCGCCATTTATGGCTTGCGCCGCAGTGAATTGCTGGGCCTTCAATGGGACAGCGTCGACTTTGACCGGGGTATCCTGACCATCCGTCACACGGTAAGCAAGGTAACTGCCGCTGTGGAAAAGGATAAGACCAAGAACGCCAGCAGCTACCGCTCCTTCCCGCTGCTGCCGGAAGCGCGGGATATCTTTCTGCAGGCTCTGGCGGACCAGAGCGCCAACCATCGGCTATTTGGAAAGGCGTATCAAGAAAACCCGTATGTATTCAAATGGCCGGATGGGCGTCCGTTCCCGCCGGACTATATCACCCATCATTTTGCCCGCCTGCTCCAAAAGCACGGACTGCCCCGTATTCGCTTTCACGAACTGCGCCATAGCTGCGCCAGTCTCCTGTTGAGTCACGGCTTCACCCTCAAGGACGTGCAGGAGTGGTTGGGCCACAGTGATATCAAGATGACGGCCAACGTCTACGGCCACCTGGATGTAGCGCGCAAGCAGTCCATTGCCGATGAAATGTCCGCCCTGCTGTCTGGCAGGCGTTAGAAAAGTGTTAGAAACCCAGCTGCCGCGCCCATGCGGGCAAAAAAGAAGAAGTCCCGAAACCATAGCGGTTTCAGAACTTCTCAATGGTCCGAGTGTTGAGATTCGAACTCAAGGCCTCTTGAACCCCATTCAAGCGCGATACCAAACTTCGCCACACCCGGATAGCCAACCGAATCACTCAAGTCAGCTTGATTACTATACCACACCTTTTCGGGGAATGCAAGGGGTTTTTTGAAATTTTTCCGTTTTTTTAGTAGCCATACCGTTTCCGGTTGGCCAGCAGGAAGATACCCGTGGCGACAACGGCCATGACCTCCGCCGCCACGATGGACATCCAGATGCCGTCCAGCCTCCACAACAGCGGGAACAGCAGCACCGCTCCCACCTGGAACACCAGGGCCCGCAAGAACGCGATGATGGCCGAGGTAAGCCCGTCGTTCAGGGCCGTGAAGAAGGACGAGCCGTAGATGGCGAAGCCCGAGAACAGGAACGAGAACGAGAAAATGGAGAAGGCGTGGGACGTCATCCGGAACAGTCCCGGGTCATACCCCACATACAGCCGGGACAGCGGCGCGGCCAGAACCTGCCCCGCCGCCAGCATGCACACCGCGCACACGGCCAGCAGGCCGCCGCTGCGCCGCAGCAGGCCCCGCAGCTCCCCGCGGTTTCCGACCCCATAGTGGAACGACACAATAGGGGCCGTCCCCACGGAATAGCCGATATAGATGGCCTGGAAGATCATATTTACATACATCAGCACGCCGTAGGCAGAGACACCGTCCTCTCCGGCGTACTTCATCAGCTGCACGTTATACAGCATGCTCACCAGGGACATGGACACGTTGCTCATAAACTCCGACGACCCGTTGGAGCAGGTTTTCAGCAGGGCGCGCAGGTCCATCCGGCATTTGCCCAGCCGCAGCAGGCTGCTGTTGGGCCGGGCGAAGTACACCAGGGGCAGGCTGCCGCCGATGAACTGGCTCAGGGCTGTGGCCGCCGCCGCACCTGCCGCGCCCCAGGAAAACACCGCCACGAACAGGGCGTCCAGCACCATATTGGTGACGCCTGCCGCCACGGTGATATATAGCCCCAGCCGCGGCTTTTCCGCCGTGGCAAACAGGCACTGGAACTCATATTGCAGCACATAAAACGGCAGGGCGATCAGGTTGATGCGGCCATAGATCAGGGCCTGCTCCAGAAGCTCCCCCTCCGCCCCCATCAGCACCGCCGCCGGGCGCAGGATCAGAAAGCCCAGGCCCGCCAGCACCACGCCGATGGCCGCCGAGACGTACACGATCATGGAGAAGATGTCGTTGGCCCGTTCCCGGTCCCCCTGGCCCATGGTCTTGGCGATAAGCGCGCTGCCGCCGGTGCCGAACATGAACCCCACGCAGCCTAAGCCCAGCAGCACCGGGATGATAAGATTCACCGCCGCAAAGGGCGTCTTTCCCGCGTAATTGGACACAAAAAAGCCGTCCACCACGCCGTAAACCGCGGTAAAGATCATCATGGTGATGGACGGCAGCGTAAACCGGATCAGCCTACCGCAGGTGAAGTGGTCCGATAATTGAATGGACGCTTTGCTCATGACTCCTCCTTGATTTCCTTCGCTTTTTCCCCCAGGGCCTCCTGAAAGCGTCGGGTCAGCGCCAGATATTGCTCCACATCCGCCTGGGGCCAGGCGGCAAACACCTGGTTCTCCGCCTGGATTACCCGCAGGGCGGAGTTGACGGTCTGCTTGCTCATGCCTCCCAGGCGGCAGACCTCCCGCACGGAGCAGCGCCCCCCGGCGTCGCACAGGGTATACAGCACGCCCATCACGCTGTCCGGCAGGCCCCAGTGCTGGGCCATTTCATGATAAACCGCGTCGGTTTCCTGCAAAAGGTGGTTATACCGCCGCAGGTCCCGGGATGTATATTGCATAGGCTGCCGCCTCCCTTCTGTCCGAAATCATACCAAACGTATTATAGTACGATTTCGTACCTTTGTCAAGACGACACAAACCGCCGGTCCCGGGAAAGAGGGGACCGGCGGTTTGTTTTGTGGTAAAAGGAGAGAGAATAACAATGATAACAGCTTTCGGATTACGGGCTTATCATACCGTCCCGGCGGGAAAAAGTCAAGCGGTCCGGCCCACAGTTTACAGAACGTTCACAGGAAACCGGCAATCTGCCTATTGACGGCCGGCAGCCACGGTGGTAATATTTAGCTCGCTAACATTTAGTATGCTAAGTATTAAAAATCAGAAGAAAGGAGAAAACTATATGGACTGCGAGAAGAAGCCCGAGCTCATCGGCCCGCTGCTGGGCTACTGCAATCATCGGGCATATCTGAGCATGGACAAAAAGCTGCGGCGCTATGGCGTCACGCCCATCCAGTGCCGGACCCTGACGTATCTGCACCGCCAGCCCGGCCCCGTGACCCAGAAGCAGCTGCAGCAGCATCTGGCCGTGAAGCCCTCCACCGTCAACGGCATTGTGGACCGTCTGGTGGAAAAGGGCATGCTGACCCGCGCCCCCGGCGAAACCGACGCCCGCTGCCGCATCCTGCGGCTGACGGCGTGCGGCCAGCAGTTTTATGACGACTTCGTTTCCATCACCCATGAAATAGAGGCCCTGGTCCAGCGGGGCATGACCCCCCAGGAGGTGGATACGCTCCGCCGGCTCCTGCTGCGGGCGGCGGAAAACCTGACATCGGAGGAGGACAACGCATGATTCGTAAATTAGCTCCCTATACCAAGGGATATCGTATCTGGATCATCCTGGGCGTTCTGTGCTCAGCCGGCGAGGCCGTGCTGGAGCTGCTGCTGCCCAAGGCCATGAGCCAGATCGTGGACGTGGGCATTGCCAACGGCGACAAGGAGTACATTCTGGCCATGGGCCTGAAAATGATCCTCATGGCCCTGGCGTCCCTGGTGATGGGCGTGGGGGCGGCGGCTCTGGCCGCCCGGGCCGGTATGGGCTTCGGCGCCAACGTCCGCGCCGCGGAATATGCCCAGGTGCAGCGGTTCTCCTTTGCCAACATTGAGCATTTTTCCACCGCATCCCTGATCACCCGGCTCACCAACGACGTTTCGTCGGTGCAGATGACCCTGATGATGGGCATGCGCATGCTGGTCCGGGCCCCGGTGATGCTGATCACCGCCCTGGTCATGGCCCTGACCATCAGCTTGCAGCTGAGCCAGGTATTCCTGGTGGTGCTGCCGCTGCTGCTGATCCTGGTGGCCATCGTCATCCGCTATGTGGGGCCGTTTTTCACCGCCCTGCAAAAGTCCACCGACGACCTGAACCTGGTGGTCCAGGAGGATCTGAACGCCATCCGCGTGGTGAAATCCTTCGTCCGGGAGGACCGGGAGCAGGAGAAGTTTGCCCAGCGCAGCGACACCCTCCGGGATACGGCGGAGCGGGCCTACAGCTTCGTGGTGCTGTTTGTCCCCCTGGTGACCCTCATTATGGGCGGCACCATCATGGCCATCATGTGGCTGGGCGGCCACTATGTGGTGGGCGGCTCCATGCTCTCCGGCGACCTGATCGCCTTCTTCACCTACGCCTCCGAAATCCTCATGTCCCTGATGATGGTGGCCATGGTGATGATGGTGCTGACCCGGTCCATCGCCTGCGGCAAGCGCATTGTGGAGGTGCTGGAGGAGCAGCCCGAGATCACCGACTCCGCCGCCGACCCGGCCCTGACCGTGGAAAACGGCGACGTGGACTTTGATCATGTCTATTTCAAATACCACAAGGACAGCGACGCCTGGAACCTGGAGGATGTCTGCCTGCATATCGGCAGCGGCATGACCGTTGGCATCCTGGGCGGCACCGGCAGCGCCAAGAGCACCCTGGTGAGTCTGATTCCCCGGCTGTATGAGGCCACGGAGGGTGTTGTGTCCGTAGGCGGACATGACGTCCGGGAATACACCATGGAGGCTCTGCGCCAGGGCTGTGCCATGGTGCTGCAAAAGAACACCCTGTTCTCCGGCACCATCCGGGAAAATCTCCGCTGGGGCCGGGAGGACGCCACCGACGCCGAGATGGAGGAGGCCTGCCGCATGGCCTGCGCCGACGAGTTTATCTCCCGCATGCCCGACGGCTACGATACCCACATTGAGCAGGGCGGCGCCAACGTGTCCGGCGGCCAGAAGCAGCGCCTGTGCATTGCCCGGGCCATTCTCCGGCGGCCCCGGGTGCTGATCCTGGACGACTCCACCTCTGCCGTGGACACCGCCACCGACGCCAGGATCCGCGCAGCCCTGCGCCAGGCCCTGCCCGGGTCCACCAAGCTCATCATCGCCCAGCGCATCTCCTCCGTTATGGATGCGGATCTGATCGTGGTGCTGGACGACGGCAAAATTTCCGGCGCAGGCACCCATGACCGGCTGATGGCCACCAATCGGATCTATCAGGAGGTCTATAAATCTCAGCAGGAAGGAGCGACCATCGATGGCTGAAAACAAGAATCAAGCGCGGCCCGGCGGTCCGGGTCACGGTCCCGGCCGGGGACACGGCTATCAGCGGCCCCAGGATCTCCGGGGCACCGTGGGCAAGCTCCTGGGCTACATCGGCCGCTACAAGGGCGCGCTGATCGTGGTGGCCGTGTGCCTGATCCTCAGCTCCGTGGGCTCCGTGGCCGGCAGCTATTTCCTCAAGCCCGCCCTGAACCACATTGTGGCCGGGGACTTCAAGGGCCTGTTCTGGATGCTGGTGGCCATGGGCGGCGTGTTCCTGGCCTCCGCCGGGTGCTCCTATGCCTATTCCCGCCTGATGGTCCGCATCTCCCAGCGGACCGTGGCCACCCTGCGGCAGGATCTGTTCAACAGGCTCCAGACCCTGCCCCTGCGGTATTTCGACACCCACCAGTCCGGCGACCTGATGAGCCGCTTCACCAACGACATGGACACCGTGTCCGATATGATCGGCAACAGCTTTGCCAGCGTGGTGTCCAACCTCATCACCTTTGTGTGCACCGTGTTCATGCTGATTTACCTGAACTGGGCCCTGACCCTCATCACCTTCGTGTTCCTGGGTCTGATGCTCCTGGTGGTCAAAAGCGTGGGCGGCCGCAGCCGCGTCAGCTTCCAGCAGCAGCAGGCGGCCCTGGGCAGCCTCAATGGCTACATTGAGGAGATGATCGAGGGCCAGAAGGTCATCAAGGTCTTTCACCACGAGCAGAAGACCATGGACGAGTTCGCCGCCCGCAACAGTGCCTATCGCGACGCCGCCGCCATGGCCCAGACCTATGCCGGGTCCATGATGCCCGCCATGGGCAACCTCTCCCGCATCAACTACGCCGTCACCTGCTGCGTGGGCGGCCTGCTGTCCATCTCCGGTGTGTTCGATATCGGCTCCCTGGGCGCGTACCTGCTGTATGTCAAGCAGGTGTCCCAGCCGGTGGGCCAGATCAGCCAGCAGGTGAACACCCTGCTGGCCGCCGTAGCCGGCGCGGAGCGCATTTTTGCCGTGATGAACGCCGACCCCGAGACGGATGAGGGCCGCACCACCCTGGTGCGGGTGCTGAAGGACGGCGATTCCCTGACGGAGACGGACCGCCGCACCGGCCACTGGGCCTGGAAGAAGCCCGACGGCTCCCTGACGGAGCTGCGGGGCGACGTGCGCTTTGACCATGTGGACTTCGGCTACGACCCGGAAAAGACGGTGCTCCACGACGTGTCCCTGTTTGCCAAGCCCGGCCAGAAGATCGCCTTCGTGGGCTCCACCGGCGCGGGAAAGACCACCATTACCAACCTGATCAACCGGTTTTATGACATTCAATCCGGCTCCGTCACCTATGACGGCATCGACGTCCGGGACATCCGGAAGGACTCCCTGCGCCGCTCTCTGGGCATTGTTTTGCAGGATACCCACCTGTTCACCGGAACCGTGGCCGACAACATCCGCTACGGGAAGCTGGACGCCACCGATGAGGAGGTCCGCGCCGCGGCCAGGCTGGCCAACGCCGACACCTTTATCCACCACCTGCCCCAGGGGTACGACACCGTCATCACCGGCGACGGCGGCAGCCTCAGCCAGGGGGAGCGCCAGCTGCTGGCCATTGCCCGGGCCGCCGTGTCCGATCCCCCGGTGCTGATCCTGGATGAAGCCACCTCCTCCATCGACACCCGCACGGAGAAGCTCATCGAGCAGGGGATGGATTCCCTGATGGCCGGGCGCACGGTGTTCGTCATCGCCCACCGGCTCTCCACCGTCCGCAACGCCCAGGCCATCCTGGTGCTGGAGCAGGGCCGCATCATCGAGCGCGGCGACCATGCGGAGCTCATGGCCCAAAAGGGCCGGTACTATCAGCTCTGCACCGGCCAGGAGGAGCTGTCCTGACCCAAAAAACGCAAGAAACAGCCGCCGCAGAGCAAGCTGCGGCGGCTGTCAGACTGTCAAAAAGGGCAGGACTCTTTTTCGTAAACGAGAGGCGGAGGTCACTTCCTCTTTTTCCGCACCAGCAGCCAAACCGCCGCACCGGCGGCTACAGCTGCGGCCGCGGCCAGGCCGATCCACAGGACGGTACGGCTCTGCGCCTGCTGCTTCAGCTGGGCGATGTCTGCCGTGGCCGCGTCAGGAGCGGAGTCCTTGGGTGCATCGGGAGCCGTGACCGGATCCCCCGTGGAGGTCTCCGGCGCAGCCGGGTTCGCTGCGGGCTGATCTCCCGTTGGCTGGTCCGCCGGCGTTTGGCCTCCGGCAGAGCCGCCGGAGGTCGTTCCACTGGAGGGAACAGTCCCGCCGGACCCCGCGCCGCTGCCGCCATAGGTGTGGATAAACTGGAACGGCGCGCTCATATCATTGGTCCGCAACACCGTCAGATGATCGATGTACGGCGGCAGCTCAATACGGAATACGGCGGGCGAAACACTCCAGTTTCCGGAGCCCGACGTCATCTTCTGCCGCACATAAAACTCCCTCAGATAGTTGTTGTTCTGCTCATACTCGCAGGTGTGGACCGTCAGAACGCCGTGGTACGTTCCCGGCCCGTTGGTCTCGATGACGGTGCCGGTGATGGGCACGGTTTTCCCCATGGGGTGGGAATAGTTATACGCCTCGATGGCAAAGGTGGCCGGACCCGGCGCCTGGCTGCCGTTTTGCTTCACCACCACCGTATAGGGCACCTCCATTACGCGCTCCATACCCCGTGACTGGTCATATTCCGCCCGGAACCGCATCTCCGGCTTGTCATAGAGGTTCCCGTCCTGATACGTCCACGTGACGCTGTATCCGGAGTCCCCCTTGACGGCGTGACCGGTGACGTCGATCTCACTGGAGCGCCTGGCCCAGCTCTCCGGCAGTCCGTCATACCACAGGTCCACCGTGAATGTGAACGTGCCGGCCTCCAGCAGGCTCTGGGCCACGGAAACGGTCATGGTAAAGGGATACGTTCCCACGCCGTTGGTGGAAAGCTCCACGTTTTCGCACCGGACATTGGGGTTGCGCTTTCCCCTTCTGTTGAAGGCCTCCCACAGGGTGAGCACCTGGGCCGTGGGCGGCACGTTGTTGAGCTGCACCACCTCCAACACCCCGGGCAGAGCAAAGGGGTAATATGCCTCTTCCTCCGCGCCCGCTCCCGCCGGGGCCATGGCCCACATGCACACCAGGCACAGCACCGCCGCCAACCATTGCTTGTAGGTTTTTCTCATCTCTTTTCCTCCCGTAAATGTATATTTCCATTTTATCATGCACAAGCGCTGAATGCAACCATAAACTGGCGTTTTTCGGGTGCACCCACAAAAAAAGGCAGTCTTTCGGCCCGCCAAGCGGCAAAAACGCCGGTATCGCAGCGATACCGGCGTTTTTGCTATAGGGGGGAAGGGGGAAATCAGCGAAGTCAGGCAGACCGCCGAGCGGTCCTGCTTCGGTTCCAGAGCCTCGGAGGTGGCCCTGAATATAAATTCATTATACACGGTCGATATGGAAAAATCAACCTGAATTTTGAAAAAATTTCAAAATTTCTGTATGTCACCGCAGCACCGCGCACAGTAATGTCAGGTATCGCGGCAGCTTATCCCGCCGGGGCCACAGCAGCTCCCAGCCCAGCTCTCCCCAGGCGGCGGCCCCCACGTCGCAGCCCAGAGATTCCAGACTGTAGCCCACCGCCTCCGGATGGCGGCAGGGCCGCCCTGCGGGCCGGGTACACGCCGCGCACAGCATGCACCCCCCGGTGGTCAGCACTGCCGCTCCGGGATACAGCGCCCGCAGATGCCCGTCCATCCGCCGGGCGTGGGCGGCGGTCAGCTCCCGGGTATATTCCGCCAGCTCCTCCGGCGTGAACCGCCGCTCCAGCAGCTCCCGGGTAAAGTGGAACTGCATCCCCCGCAGCAGCACCGTTTCATACCGCCCCCAGTATTCCGCCGCCGGAACGTCATAGGGCGGGCACGTCCAGTACCGCCCATAGTCCGGGCAGGGGCGGCACCCGGCGGCGGGGTCCTTCAGGTCCACATACCGCCTGACGAATTCCTCCGCCGGCACCTCCGCCCCGGCCTGTACAATGGTATAGCCGCTTCCGTTCATCCGTTTCCCTCTCCGATCTCATAGCCGCTGAAGTTGTACAGCGGCCCCACCCGGGTCTCGCCGTTCATGACGGACAGCAGCAGCATCTCGCACCCGTCGGAGAGCCCCGCCTCATCCACGCCATAGAGCAAGGTATGGAAATCCTCCGCAAAGACCCGGACGCTCTCTGCCGCCGCGCCGTGGGCCAGATGCCGGGACCGCACCAGCCGCTCCCGGCCGCCGGTCAGGCTCAGCAGCTCATAGAGCTGCTCCTCCGCCGTCCGGCCATAGCGCAGAAGCTCCCACTGCCCGCCGTTCCGGTGCAGGAACAGGGCCTCATCCCCATTCTGTCCCACCGGGCCGGAGGACCACACCTCCGTGCCGTCATACCGCAGCACCCGGAGTCCTCCGTTCTCTGCCGTAAGGCGCTCCGCCAGTCCGTCGCCGTCCATGTCCACATAGGTTATCGCCGCCGTGCCGTCAGGCCGGGACACCCCCAGCCCCAGCAGCACAGCATACCCCGGATGGTGCACCAGGTCCTCCGACACGGCGAAGGCCTGGGTCTTGACCTGATCGTACCACGCCTGAGCGGAGAGGATCCCGGCATAGGGAGTCACATCCTCGCCCATGTCCACCAGAATATCCCGGCACACCGCCATCATGGCCGCCTGCATCCCATAGCCGCCGTTATACCGGCACTCCAGCATGGTGAAGCAGTACCGCAGGGTGTCCGCCCCGCCGTCCAGCAGCCGCCGGTAATCCGGCAGCTGCCGCATAGCGGCCTCCACGGCCCCGGAAAAGCTGATGGCCGCCACGCTGTCGTCTCCGCTGACGCTGAGCAGCAGGCGATCCAGCTCCAGCACCCGCTCCGGCTCCAGCGGCACCGGCCGCAGCCGCAGCATCTCGAAAACTTCCCCGTCAGCCTGGTGATATTGCAGCAAATACAGCTGATGGTCCAGCCGCAGCAGCTGACAGCCGTCCTCCAGCTGGAACAGCCACCGCTCCTGGTACCCGCTGATGTCCGGGCTAAACCCCTCCGGGAACCGGCTGTCCCATTCCTCCAGGCTGACGCTCTGACCGCCCTGGATGGGATACTGACTGTACTTCTCCGGGTCCAGTGCGGTGGTCAGCTGCCCGTCGGCGTTCTCCTGATACCGGGCCCAGTATTTCACGGCTTCATCCCGGAATTGCAGCAGCTCCGCCGACAGGGGAGACGGGCTGGGCATCTCCGGCGTCTGATACACGCACTCCGCCGTCAGATACGTCCCGTCCTCCGGGAATGCCAGTCCCCGCCCGACGACGCTCAGTCTCGTGGAGCCGCTTTCCGTGGGCCGCAGGGCGATCTGCCCGTCCCGGGCGTATACCAGCCAGCGCTCCTGGCCGCCCCACCGGGCCCTGGCGCACCAGATGCGGCCCACGGAGCCGGAAGCATCCCCCTCCGTCCGCATCAGGTCCACATATGCCATGCCGCCCTGCCACGCCGCCGGGGTCCAGGAAAAGTCATCTCCCTGTATCACATCCGGCCCGTCGGCGTTCTCCTTTGTCATCATCTGGTACACTCCGGGCAGCCCCATCCGCAGGGCCAGCTCCGTCCCTGCCGGAACCACCTGCACGCCCCGGGTATACTCCAGAATGGTCTGCAGCAGCTCCTCGCTGTTCACGCCGTAGAGCTTCCCCCGGTACAGCAGCATCAGCGGATACCCGCTGTCGCCGCCGTACAGAAGCTCCCGCTTTCCGGCAGTCCGCCCCATTTGCAGGCGGAAGGGCTCCCTCCCCTGGTCAAAGATATTGTATGCGCAGTTCTCCAGCAGAGGGAAGTCCTCCTCCGTCAGCCCGTTGAGCTGCTCCGCCAGCCGGGAGGTCAGCCCCGACATTCCGGCCGGTGTCTGGGCAGAGTTCCCCTCACACAGATACGTCACGTTCAGCCCCCCAGCCGTCACCCGGCTGGCCCACCCATAGGGGGTCCGGTCCCTGGGGTTGGTCAGCAGGCAGACCGCCGCCGCAGCGCACACCACCACAGCAGCCGCCGTCACCCACACGGCAGGCTTTTTATACCGCAGAGCCCGGCGGATGCGCCCCTTGACGCAGATCTCGCCGAAGGCCACCGGACACGCCGTCACCGCCCGCCGGGGTCCGGCGCAATTCAGAAGCGCCTGGGAATACGCCCGCTTGTCCGGCTCCTCCAGGTCCCGCAGCACCGCCTCGTCACAGGCGTATTCCATATCCCGGCACAGCAGGATATACGCCGCCCACAGCAGTGGGTTGAACCAGTACACCGCCAGCAGCAGAAACGCCAGGGGCTTCACCCAGTGGTCCCGGTGCCGGATGTGGGTCCGCTCATGGGCCAGCACATAGTCCCGGCTTCCCCGGTCCAGGCCGAAGGGCAGGTAGATGCGGGGCCGGATAAACCCCAGCACAAAGGGAGACGGGGCCTGTTCGCTTTCCCACACGCCGTCCTCCAGCCGCACCGCCGTCCGCAGCCGCACCCGCAGCCGCACATAGCTGCCTGCCAGATACAGCGCCATGGCCGCCATGCCCACAAGCCACACCACCGCGGCGATGTGGCCCAGGCTCTGCCCCGTCCGGGCCGCCGTCTCCGCTGCCGCCGCACCGGCGGGACTGCCGACGGCGGGAAGCCCGCCGGATACCGCTGTTCCCGCCGCCGTCAGCACGTCTCCGGAGATAGGCTCCGTGGTGGGCACCAGGCTGACGCCGGCCCGGGGCAGCAGGTCCCCCGGCCACAGCAGCCGCACCGCCACAATGGCCCACAGGCCATAGTGCACTGCCCGGGGCGCTTTTTTCAGCACCACCCGCAGCACCATCACCAGCAGCACCAGCCACCCGGCGGTAACCGCCCGGTTCAGAATGGTCAGAAAAAGCTGTTCCATGGTCAGTTCTCCTTTCCGCTGTCGTTAATAAGCTGCTGCAGCTGCCGGACCTCCTTTTCTGAAAGCCGCCGCCCCCGGGCAAAGGCCGCCACAAAAGCGGGCAGGGAGCCCTCAAAGGTCTTGTCCACCAGCTGGTCGATCTGGCTCTGCTGCACCTGCTCCTTCGTGACCAGACTGGTCACCACGGCGTTTTCATTTTTCACCACGCCCCGCTGGCTCAGCCGCCGGATCACGGTATAGGTGGTGGCCTTGGACCAGCCCAGCTGCTCCTGGCACAGATGCACCAGCTGGGTGCTGTTCACCGGCTCGTGCTCCCACAGGATCAGGCAGAACCGGTACTCGCTCTCGAATATCTGGGGTACGCTCATGGCACGCGCCTCCTTTTGGGTTGAATCCGTTAAACCTTACGGTAAGTTTAACAGATTCAACCTCTCCTGTCAAGGCTTTTTATTGACGGAAAACCGGGGGTGTGGTACACTGATGGGACGATCACAAACAGCTTGTGGAAAAGCCTGTCATTGCGCCGGGCCCGGCGGCCCGCTGAGGGCAGCGGGCCCTACTTGGCTCTCCCTTTGGGAGAGCTGTCGGCGCAGCCGACTGAGAGGGTCCGTAGGGGCGTGGGCTCTGCCCCGCCCGAACCTGACTCCCATCAACAGCCTTTTTCCACAAACCGACTATCATCAAGCGAGGAATGCATCATGGAAGAAACCAGGAGCTTCGGCTATATCTGTCCCAAGTGCGGCAAGGCCGTTATGGCCCGGCGCAGCGCCTTTTCCCTGGCGGCGGCCGCCGCCCACATTGAGTGCCCCTGCGGCGAGTCCGACATGCTCATCGAGACCGACGGCTCCAAATTCCGCATGTGGGTGCCCTGCGGCCTGTGCGGCGAGACCCACCAGGCCGAGTGCAGCGCCGAGGCGGTGCTCCATGGCCGGGGCATCGGTCTGGCCTGCCCCAAAACCAGGCAGCTCTGCTGCTATATCGGCCAGGAGGAGCAGGTGTCCGCCCAGATGGAGCAGCTGGCCGTCCGGGCCGCCAAGGAGAAGGCGGAGGACCCGGAGGCCTTCACCGACAACATTATTATGTATGAGGTGCTGTCAGAGCTGAAGGACATCGCCGCCCGGGGCGGCATCCGCTGCCGCTGCGGCAGCACCCGCTATGGCATCCAGGTCCACCGGGACTCCGTGGACCTGTGCTGCCGGGACTGCGGCGGCAAGCTGCGTCTCCCCGCCGCCACCGACGAGGACCTGGACCGGCTCTGCTGCCAGATGTCCCTGACCATTCCGGGGAGGGCGTAATATGATCGGACTTCTCTCCAGGTGGTTCATCCGGGACCGGGACAACGTCACGGACCCCCGGGTCCGCCGGGCCTACGGCCAGCTGTGCGGCCTGGTGGGCATCGGCCTGAACCTGCTGCTGTTTGCCGGGAAGCTGTTTGCCGGCGCGGTCAGCGGGTCCGTGGCCATCACCGCCGACGCCTTCAACAACCTGTCCGACGCCGGTTCCTCGGTGGTGACGCTGCTGGGCTTCCGCCTGGCCGGAAAAAAGCCGGATCCCCATCATCCCTTCGGCCACGGGCGGCTGGAATACGTCTCCGGTCTCATCGTGGCGGGCCTCATTCTTCTGATGGGCGTGGAGCTGGCCAAAACGTCGGTGGAGAAGATCCTCCATCCGTCGGCGGTGGATTTCAGCGTGGCCGCCCTGGTGATCCTGGCGGCGTCCATCTGCGTAAAGCTGTATATGTGCCTGTATAACCGCCGCGTTGGCAAGAGGATCCACTCCGCCGCCATGGAGGCCACCGCTGCCGACAGTCTGTCGGACACGGCAGCCACCGCTGCGGTGCTGCTGGCCATGTGCATCGCCCGGTGGACCAGTCTGGACATCGACGGCTGGGTGGGCCTGGTGGTGGCGGGCTTCATCCTGTTCTCCGGCGTCAAATCCGCCCGGGAGACCATCAGTCCCCTGCTGGGCCAGCCGCCGGAAAAGGAGTTTGTGGACCGCATAGAATCCATCGTCCTGTCCCATCCGGCCATTCTGGGTCTCCATGACCTGGTGGTCCACGATTACGGCCCCGGCCGGGTAATGGTGTCTCTCCACGCGGATGTCCCGGCCCACGGCGATCTGCTGGAGCTTCACGACATCGTGGACAACATCGAAATGGACCTATCCCGGCAGCTGAACTGCCAGGCCGTGATCCACATGGACCCGGTGGTCACCGACGACGGTCTTACCGGTCCCCTCCGCAGCCGCGTGGCGGAGCTGGTGAAGCAGGTGGACCCCGCCATCACCATCCACGATTTCCGGGTGGTGGCCGGCCCTACCCACACCAATCTGGTGTTCGACGCGGTGGTGCCCTTTGACGAAAAGCTCACCGCCGCCCAGGCGGCGGACAAAATACGCGCCCTGGTCCGGTCCATGGATGACGGGCGCTACTTCGCCGTGGTGAAGGTGGAAAACTCGTACATTGGATAACAAACGGCAAAAAGGGAGACGGGCTGCGGCCCGTCTCCCTTTTTGCAGATTGCCAGTTTTCAGATCGCCCCGCCAAAAACACCGCGGCCGTCTTTATCCCACCGCGGTGCGGATGCCCAGCACGGTTACGGCCGCAGCCTCCCGGGCCCAGTAGCCGGGGGACAGGGGCCACCAGGTGACGCAGCCGATGGACCAGGGATCCAATCCGCCCCGCCTGGCCCACACGGCAGCCCGCAGCTGGTGAAAGTTGTCCGATGCGATGGCTACCCGGGTGGGCAGGCCCTCCTTCCGGATGAGCTCCGCCGAAAATGTCAGGTTCTCCTCCGTGGACCGGGACCGGTCCTCCAGGTAAATGCGGTCCGGGTGAATGCCCCGGGCCACCAGAGTGTTGCGGATGCAGGATGCCTCGGAAATGGGTTCGTTGTCGTTCTGTCCGCCGGAGGCTACGCACCGGCTCTCCGGGTGCTCCGACAGATAGCGGTACGCCGCTTCGATGCGGTCGTCCAGCATCACCGTGGGGCTCCCGTCCCGGGACACCTGGCACCCCAGGACGATGACGGTGCAGTCCCCCTCCGTGGGCCGGTGCCCGGCCTGGATGCCCATCAGCACCATCACCGCCAGGACCACCGCCGCTCCCGCGCCCACCACGGCCGCCACGGCGCGGCACAGCCACCGGGGAAGCCGGTCAAGGAGCCGGGGGCACGTCAGCCATACGGACAGCAGGGTCAGGGGCACCATGGGGTACAGCATGCCCACATGCCAGATGCCCATAGCTGCCGGGGCCAGGAAATACAGCTCCAGCAGTATGCACAGAAGCGCCCCGGCCATACGGAGCCAAAAGGTATATTTTTTCACATCATTTCTCCGCGATATGGTTGGCGATGCGCTACATGATCAGGTCCAGGGCCACCAGGTTGTGGCCGCCCTCCAGCACCACGATATCCGCATACTTGCGGGTGGGCTCCACGAACTGCTCGTGCATGGGCTTCACCGTGGTCAGATACTGGGTCACCACCGACTGCATGGAGCGGCCCCGCTCCTCCACGTCCCGCAGGGCCCGGCGCAGAATGCGCACATCGGCGTCGGTCTCCACGAAGATCTTGATGTCCAGCAGGTCCCGTAGCTCCTTGCTCTGGAAGATCAGGATGCCCTCCACGATGACCACCTTGGCGGGCTTGATCTCCACCGTCTCGTCGGTGCGGTTGTGGATGGCGTAATCATACACAGGGCAGTAGATCGTCTCTCCCGCCTTCAGCTTTTTCAGGTCCCGGATCATCAGATCCGTGTCGAAGGCGTCGGGATGGTCGTAATTCTGCTTGCAGCGCTCCTCAAAGGAGCAGTCCTGCCGCTTGTAGTAGTTGTCGTGGTGCACCACGGCGATGTCGTCGCCGAACCGGGACACCAGATGCTCGGTGAGGGTGGTCTTGCCGCTGCCGGTACCTCCGGCGATGCCGATGAAGATGGTGTTCATATCGCTGCCTCCCGCATAAGACGATTCCGGAATGATTTCTGTTTGTATTATAGGGAACTTCCCGTCGGATTGCAAGGGAACATGTAAAAAAAGCATGAATTTCCAAGGATTTCAGTTGACGGCACCTTTGAAAATGAGTATGATAATAAAGAACAACTTTCGCCGCCCTTCGGCGTTTTCCAACGGAGGATATATTGTATGAAGCTCATCAAGTGCCCCAAGTGCGGAGAGATGTACTCCGACAGCTATAAAACCTGCCCCTTCTGCCAGGAGGACGAGGCCCTGAAGGGCCGGTCCGCCGCCCCCCACCGCAAGGTCACCAAGCACCGCCGGGCTCCCAGCATCCTGGGCCCCGCCATGGTGCTGGTGGTGGTATTGGCGGCGGTGCTGGTGGGCGTGCTGCTGTTCGGCGGCAAGGGCAGCGCCAATAAGCCCGCAGACAAGCCCCCGGTGGAGGAGCCCACGCCCACACCCACCGAGCCCCTGACCCTGGACCAGACCACCCTGAACATGAACCAGGGGGAGACGGCCACCCTCACTGTCACCGGCGCGGAGAATGTCCTCTGGACCAGCAGCGATCCCAACGTGGCCACGGTGGACGACAGCGGCACCGTCACCGCCGGCGTTCCCGGCACGGCCACCATCACCGTCACCACCGCCGACGGCTCCCAGTCTGCCGCCTGCACCGTCCAGGTAGCCACCCCCCTGCCGCCGGAACCGCCCAAGGAGGAGCTGGGCCTGCGCTCCATTTATCAGGCCAAGGGAGAGACCATCTCTGAGTTCTCCACCAGCGTGGGCGCCGCCGTCCAGATGCGCGTAGATGGCACGGAGCAGACCGTCACCTGGACCATCGAGGACCCCAAGATCGCCACCGTCACCGCCGACGGTCTGGTCACCGGCGTGGCCAAGGGCAAAACCGTTCTGAAGGCTACCGTGGGCGACCAGAGCGTCAGCTGCTTCGTCATCGTCAACTGAATCCCCGTATCCTCTCGCCCCGCAGCGCTGCTGCGGGGCGATTTTTTGTCCGAGTGGGCGTTCCCGCCGCAAAAAACGTCACGAACCCATTGCGGTTCGTGACGTCACAGTCTGTCAAAAAAAGTTCTTTTCCTCCTGTATTCCCCCGCCGGTGCGCTCACTTCCCCTCCGCCGGGAACTGGCGGCCCGTGTGGTCGATGGTATAGTTTTCCGTATAGATCAGCTGCCCGATGGGCACCACGGTGTAGCCCTCCCGGATCATGTGCTCCAGCACCGACGGCAGGGCCTCCGGCGTGTGGAGGGCGGCGTTGTGGAACAGCACGATGGACCCGGGGCACAGCTTATCGCGGACCCGTTTGCAGATGGTCCCGGCGTCATAGTCCTTCCAGTCCAGACTGTCCACGTTCCACTGGATAGGCTCCATGCCCATGGAGCGGATGGCGGAGATCACATGGTCGTCGTACTCGCCGTAGGGGCAGCGGATCAGCGTGGGCGTCACCCCTGTGGAGGCAGCGATGCGCTGGTTGCTGGCGGTAACATCCGCCACGATCTCCTCCGCCGTCAGGCTGTTGTAGTGGTCGTGGTGGTTGGAGTGGCTCATGACCTCGTGGCCCGCATCGTGAAGGGCCTTTACCGACTCCGGGTATTTCTCCGCCCAGTCGCCCACGCAGAAAAACGTGGCCTTCACGTTGTACCGGGCCAGAATGTCGATAAGGACCTGGGTGTCCTCGTTGCCCCAGGCGGCGTCGAAGCTGACGGAGCACATTTTCTGCTCCCGCTCCACGCAGTAGATGGGCAGCTGCCGCTGAGCGGAGGAAGCCACGATGCTGGGAGGGCAGCTGACCACATAAAATATGGCCCCTGCCAGCACCAGCGCCCCCAGTGCCGCCACCGCCCGCCGCCGCAGCAGAAATACCCGCACCTTTCCCTTGCCCATGGCCATCCCGTCCTTTACTGAGTTTGCTACAGCGTATGCGCGCTCCGGCTGCGGTATGACAGCACAAAGCCCCCGGCCGGGCCGGGGGCATGCTATTTTGCAACGCTTGTCGGAAAGCTTATGCCAGCAGCAGCTTATCGTCTGCTGCGTCGGTGCCGCCGGCCTCGGAAAAGAGCGCCAGCAGATCGGGTACGGTGAGCCTCTGCTTTTCCCGGCCGGCAATGTCCAGCACCACGCGGCCGGCGTCCATCATAATGAGGCGGTTGCCGTGGGCAATGGCGTCCTTCATGTTGTGAGTCACCATCATGGTGGTCAGGCCGTTTTCGGCCACGATGCGGTCAGAGAGCTCCAGCACCTTGGCGGCGGTCTTGGGGTCGAGGGCGGCGGTGTGCTCGTCCAGCAACAGGAGCTTGGGCTTCTTCAGGGAGGCCATCAGCAGCGTCAGCGCCTGCCGCTGACCGCCGGAGAGCAGTCCTACCTTGGTGGTCAGTCGATCCTCCAGCCCCAGACCCAGTGGGGCCAGCAGGGCGCGGTATTGCTCCCGCTCGGCGTGAGAGATGCCCCATTTGAAGGTGCGGCGGCTGCCGCGGCGGGCGGCCAGCGCCAGATTTTCCTCGATCCACATGTCACCGGCGGTGCCCATCATGGGGTCTTGGAATACCCGGCCCAGATCGGCGGCGCGGCGGTGCTCCGGCTTGCGGGTGATGTCCTCACCGTCCAGCAGGATGGAGCCGCTGTCCACGGTGAACGTGCCTGCCACAGCGTTGAGCATGGTGGATTTTCCCGCGCCGTTGCCGCCGATGACGGTGACGAAATCGCCGTCATGGAGGGTCAGCGACAGGTCATCCAGCGCTGTTTTGGCGTTGACTGTGCCGGGGAAGAAGGTTTTGGAAATATGTTTCAGCTCAAGCATGGACGGTGCCTCCTTTGTGGGTGAGTTTTCCTTTCAGGTGGGGGATGGCCAGAAATACGGCCACGATTGCGGCGGACAGGAGCTTCAGATCATTGGTGTTCAGGCCCAGCTGCAAGACCACCTGCAAAACAAGGTAATAGACAATAGCGCCCAGCGACACCGACAGCATACGAAGGCCGAAGTTGCGGAACACCTTGCCCAACAGGCTCTCGCCGATGATGACGGCGGCCAGTCCGATGACGATGGCGCCGCGGCCCATGTTCACGTCCGCCGAGCCCTGATACTGGCACAGGAGCGCGCCGGAGAGCGCCGCGATGCCGTTGGAGAGGGCAAGACCCACCACCACGTTGCGCTGGGTGTTGATGCCCTGCGCCCGCGCCATGCGGGCATTGGCACCGGTGGCGCGGATACCGCAGCCGATCTCCGTGCCGAAGAACCAGTACAGCGCGGCGATGAGCAGGGCGGTGACGAGCAGCAGCAGGGGCATGGGATTTTCCAGACTCAGCTGCCGCACAAAGCGCTGGGATACGATCAGGTCGTACTTGTCCACGCTGACGGCCTGATTGGCCTTGCCGCCCATGATCCGCAGGTTTACGGAATAGAGCGCCAGCTGCGTCAGAATACCGGCCAGAATAGCGGGGATGCCGCAGCGGGTATGGAGCGTTCCGGTGATAAAGCCTGCCGCCGCGCCGCACAGGGCGGCGATGAGCAGCGCCAGCCACGGATTTGCGCCGCCGCGAATCAGCATGACGCAGGCCGCGCCGCCCAGCGCCAGCGAGCCGTCCACGGTCAGGTCGGCCACGTCCAGAATGCGGTAGGTGATGTATACGCCGATGGCCATCAGTCCCCAGATGAGGCCCTGGGTGACGGCGCCCGGCAGCGCGTTGAGAAGCGAGGTGAGCAACATGTTATTTTCCTTCCTTTTCCTTGTCAGGCTCTGCCGCAGAAGGGCGATGGTGTTCGTTCTCCTGCGGCGGAGCCTATCCGTATGAGGGGAGAGGGGGATACCCCCCCTCCCGGTTACAGCTCAGGCGTTCAGCCCTCGATGGCGGTGTAGCCCTCCAGCGGAGTGATGTTCATCGTTTCGCACATGGCGGCGTTGTACTTGGGGGCAGCGGGAGCGTATTCGATGGGCATGGTGGAGATATCCGCCTCGCCCTTGAGGATCTTGGCGGCCATCTTACCGGTGGTCACGCCCAGATCGTAGTAGTCGATGGACAGGGTGCATACGCCGCAGCCGGCGCACAGGCCGGCCTCACCGCACACGGCGGGTACACCGGCGGCGGTCAGGATGTTGGCGATGCTCTCGGTGTTGTTGGCAGCGGTGTTGTCCGTGGGGATGTAGATCACGTCGCTGGAAGCGGCGGCCTTTTCCGTCACGGCAGCCAGATCGTTGGAGTCGGTGAAGGCAAACTCCGTGCAGGTGATACCCTTGTCGGTGAGGTGCTTGGTGATCTCATCGATCTGGTAGCGTGAGTTGGGCTCGGCGGAGCAGAACAGCAGCCCCACCTTCTTGGCGTCGGGGAACCACTCGGTCACCATGGCGGCCTGCTTCTCCAGGTCGGCAAGGTCGGAGGTACCGGAGATGTTGCCGCCCACGGTGCCGTCAAAGTCATCCAGATCCAGCGCCACGCCGTAAGCCGTAACGGCCGTGCCCAGAATGGGCACCTCGGAGGTGGCGGAGGCCGCGGCGGTCAGCGCCGGGGTGGCATTGGCCATGATGAGGTCTACATCAGAGGACAGAAAGCCGTTGATGATGGTGGAGCAGTTGTTGCTCTCGCCGGAGGCGTTCTGCACTTCGATGTTTACATCGTCGCCCAGCTCCTCCTTCAGCGCATCCACGAAGCCCTGGGTGGCGGCGTCCAAAGCCGGGTGCTGGGCCAGCTGGCACACGCCCACCCGGTAGGTGGCCTTCCCGGCGTTATCGCCGCTGTTGTCGGGGGCATCGGTCTTGCCGCAGGCTGCCATGCTGACGATCATGACCAGCGCAAGGAACAGTGTAAACAGTTTTTTCATGGTGTTTCTCCTTTTTCGGTGATACAAATAATGAAAAGCCCTGTTCCGGGTGGAACAGAGCTTTTTGCAAACAAATACGTTGCGTCTATGCCCTATGCACTGCCGGAAATTCCTTTTTTGCGCAGCAAAAATAGCCCTCGTAATAGAAGGCGGCATAGACACGGTAGGAGCCCATCAGGGACGCACAGATGCAGTTGTCAGCGTTCAGCTTTGCCATAGCGGACTCCTTCCTGCTGCGGGGCAGCGACTTGTTGATTGGAACTTTAGCACTTTTAATAGAAAAAGTAAATGCCCGTTTTGCATAAAAAATCAGAAATAGTCCCGGGTATATTTGTTATATGCAGCCAATCGCTTAGAAAGACCGGCAACGCGCCCTTTACCCATTGGCGCACTGCGTGCTGCTATTCCGCTCTCCATGCCGGAAACATTACGCCCTTCCGCAAGAATGGCGCATGTGGTCAAACGGCGCAGCAGCGCGAGGGGAACTTGTGCACTTTGCATAACGTATATAGTGAAAAATTTTGGGGTATGACTGTGATTTGGCGGAAACGACGGTTGACTTCGCTGGAAGATTTTGCTAGAATTCATCCATCATTTTTGAAGCGAAGGGAGGCGGCCACGATGACCAAGACTATGAACCGCAAGATGAACAAGACCATGACCGCCGCCTGTGCCGGTGCTGCTTCCTGCTGCGCCTGCGCCGCTTCTCATACTGTCATTCTGTCCGTGCTGGGCGCCATGATTATGGCGTCCATTATTATTATTTGCGCGCTGGTACTGCTGGTACTGGCCGCTTTTCCCTATGCGCCATTGGCACGGATAACCGCATGATAGGCTGATACAGGATACAGCGAAGCGGCTCTGCCATTGGCGGAGCCGCTTTTTTGTATATCTCCGGCGACGGAGAGGCTTTTATCAAACCAACCAAAAGGAGAACAAAACCATGAAAAAGAGAGTATTTGCGATGTTGATGGCCGTTGTGATGGCATTCAGCCTGATGGCCTGCGGCGATAAGGCCGATAACGGCAGCGGCGGCGCGGCTGACGCCGCCGAGACGATCAAGCTGGGCGTGGTGGGACCGCTGACCGGCGGCTACGCCAACTACGGCCTGTCCGTGCAGCACGGCGCGGAGCTGGCTGTCAAGGAGATCAACGCTGCCGGCGGCGTCAACGGCAAGCAGCTGGAGCTGAGCGCGCAGGACTCGCAGGGCGACCCCGAGAGCGCCGTGGCGGCCTACGGCAAGCTGATGGACTGGGGCATGAACGTATTTCTGGGCGGCGTGCTGTCCGGCGAAACGGCCTCCGTGGTGGCGGCGGCCAAAGCGGACGATATGTTCATCATGGAGACCACCGGCTCTGCCGACAAGTGCATCGACGGCAACGACAAGGCCTTCCGCATCTGCTTCTACGACTCCTATCAGGGTACGGCTGCGGCAAACTACCTGAAGGACAACGCGCTGGCCGATGAGGTAGGCGTGCTCTATCAGAGCGACAACGATTATTCCGCCGGACTGTACAACGCATTCGTGGACGAGTGTGAAAAAACCGGCGTGACCATCAAGGAGACCCAGACCTTTACCGCTGCCACGGCTACGGACTTTTCCACGCAGGTGAACGCACTGGTCAACTCCGGCGTCAAGGTGGTGTTCCTCCCCATCTACGCGGAGGAGGCCTCCACCTTCCTGACCCAGGCCAAGGGCAAGTTCGCGGAGGATGTGTACTTCTTCGGGGGCGATGGCCTGGACGGCATCCTGGGCAAGGTCAGTCAGGATGTGACCATCGCGGACAATGTGCTGATGATGACCCCCTTCGCGGCGGATTCCACCGATCCCAAGGTGCAGGCCTTCGTCAAGGCGTATGAGGAGGCCTATGGCGCCACACCCGACCAGTTTGCCGCCGACGCCTACGACGCGGTGTACGCCGTCAAGGCCGCTGTGGAAGCCGCAGGCAGCACCTCCGGTGCGGATCTGGCTGCTGCAATGACCTCCCTGACCGTGGAGGGCGTTACCGGCACCATGACGTGGAACGCCGACGGCAACACCAACAAGGCCGCCAGCGCTATCCTCTATAAGAATGGCGTGGGTACGCTTTTCGGTCAGGAGAGCACCGACGCCGCGGCATAATCAAGCCTCACTCTACCTACCTCACATAAGCCCCCGTCCTCCCGGCCGTGTGCCGGGAGGACGCGCCGGGGGCGACGCAAAGGAATGATAACTATGACGAACCTGATACAAACCTTGATAAGCGGTCTGAGTCTGGGGAGCATCTACGCGCTGATCGCGCTGGGCTACACCATGGTTTACGGTATCGCCAAAATGCTGAACTTCGCCCACGGCGACGTGATTATGGTGGGCGCATACAGCGGCATTGTGGCGGTGGCGCAGATGGGCCTGTCCCCGTGGGTAACGGTGATCGTCAGCATCGCGGTATGCGCGGTGCTGGGCGTGGTCATCGAATTCTGCGCCTATAAGCCGCTGCGGCAGGCCCCGCCGCTGAGCGTACTCATCACCGCCATCGGCGTCAGCTATTTGCTGCAAAATGCAGCGCTGCTGATCTTCGGGTCACAGCAGATGGCCTATCCCACGCTGCTGAAGCTGCCCATGCTGACGGTGGGCAGCGTGCAGATAGACGGTATCACGCTGCTGACGCTGGCGGTGACGGCGGCGCTGATGGCAGCCCTGACGCTTTTTATCGACAGGACGAAGCTGGGCAAGGCCATGCGTGCCGTGTCCGAGGATAAGGGGGCCGCCACGCTGATGGGTATCCATGTGGACAGGACCATCACGCTGACGTTTGCCATCGGTTCGGCGCTGGCCGCCTTCGCCAGTATGTTCTATGGCATGACCTATGTGTACATCAAGCCCACCACCGGCGCCATGCCCGGCATCAAGGCCTTTACGGCGGCGGTATTCGGCGGCATCGGCTCTATCCCCGGCGCCATGATAGGCGGTATCCTGCTGGGCCTGATCGAGCAGATGTCCAAAACGTATATCTCCACTCTGTGGGCGGACGCCATCGTGTTCGCCGTGCTGGTGGTGGTGCTGGTGGTGAAGCCTACCGGCCTGCTGGGAAAACCCATGCAGGAGAAGGTGTGAGGTGAGGAAAATGCAACTGACACAGAAAAAAAGCCGGCGGGGCGACCTGCTGACAGCGGCGGCGGTGGCCATGCTGCTGGCGGTGATGGCCGCACTGCTGTATACCGGGAGCCTGACCCGGCAGGTGACGAATATGCTGATCCCCACGGCGGTGTATATCGTGATGGCGGTATCGCTGAATCTGGTGGTAGGACTGCTGGGCGAGCTGAGCTTGGGTCACGCCGGGTTCATGTCCGTGGGACTGTTCTCCGGCTGTCTGGTGGCCATTTCACTGACGAATACGGCGCTGCCGCTGATGGTGCGCCTTCCGGTGAGCATGCTGGCAGGCGGCCTGACGGCAGCGGTGTTCGGCCTGCTGGTGGGGCTGCCCACGCTGCGGCTGCGGGGCGATTATCTGGCCATCGTAACGCTGGCCTGCGGCGAGATCATCAAGAACATCATCACCAATCTGCGCGTCACCGGCGGGGCGCTGGGTCTGAATACCACTGCCATCTATGCCGGGGCCAAGGAGCTGCTGCCCTACGGCGCGGCGCTGGTGCTGCTGACGGTGGCGGTGATGCTGAACCTGAAGCGCTCCAAGTACGGCCGGGCCATCATGGCCATCCGGGATAACCGCATCGCGGCGGAATCCGTGGGGCTGAGCGTTACCCGGTACAAGCTGGCGGTGTTCGTCATCGCGGCGTTCTTCGCCGGGTGCGCCGGCGTGCTGTACGGACACTCGCTGGCCAACATCAAGGCGGCTGCCTTTGACTACAATATGTCCATCGAGATCCTGGTCATCGTGGTGCTGGGCGGTATGGGCAGCGTGCCCGGCTCGGTGGTATCCGCCATCGTGCTGACGGTGCTGCCGGAGGCGCTGCGTGAGGTGGCGGACTACCGGATGCTGGTGTACGCCGTGGTGCTGATTCTGGTGATGCAGGCCACCAATAACCCGGCCATGAAGCGGTTTTTCGGCGCTGCCTGCAAGAGCTTGACGCCAAAGAGAAAGGAGCGTGCGGCGCTGTGACAACAAAAGCAAAGCTGGTGAAGCGCCCTGTCTCCGCACTGCTGCTGGAGCGGGATGCGGACAAGTCCCCGGTGCTGGAGTGCGTGGGACTGGGCGTGACCTTCGGCGGACTGAAGGCTGTGGAGGACTTCAACCTGACCATCGGCCGCACGGAGATCGCAGGGCTGATCGGCCCAAACGGGGCCGGAAAGACCACGGTGTTCAACCTGCTGACGAAGGTGTATCAGCCTACGGCGGGCGCCATTTTGCTGGACGGCAAGGATACCCACGCCATGACCACGGCGCAGGTGAACCGGGCGGGCATCGCCCGGACGTTCCAGAACATCCGGCTTTTCAACGATCTGACGGTGGCGGAAAACCTGATGGTGGCCATGGGCGACTCTGTGCGCTATGGGCTGGTGGGCAGCATCCTGCACTTCCCCCGGTACGCCCGGGAGGAGCGGATCGCCCGGGAGCGGGCGGAGGAGCTGCTGAGTATCTTTCACATGGAGCGCCACGCCGATGAGCGGGCAGGCTCGCTGCCCTACGGCGCCCAGCGGCGGCTGGAGATATTGCGGGCGCTGGCGTCCAATCCGTGCCTTCTGCTGCTGGACGAGCCGGCGGCGGGCATGAATCCCTCGGAGACGGCGGAGCTGATGGAAAACATCCGCAGGATACGGGATACATTTCAGATCGCCGTGCTGCTCATCGAGCATGACATGAACCTGGTCATGAACATCTGCGAGGGCATTTGTGTGCTGAACTTCGGCCATATCATCGCCAAGGGTACGCCGGAGGATATCCAGCGGAACCAGGCGGTCATCGAGGCGTATCTGGGCAAGAAAAAGGAGGCGGCGTCATGAGCAGCGTGCTGCAGGTGGAGAACATCAATGTGTATTACGGCAGCATCCACGCCGTGAAGGACGTGTCCTTTCATGTAGAGCAGGGCGAGGTGGTGACGCTGATCGGCGCCAACGGCGCGGGCAAATCCACCGTGCTGAACACTGTGGCGGGACTGCTGCGCAGCAGGACGGGCAGCGTCCATTTTTTGGGTGAGGAGCTGCGCCATGTGCCCGGCCATAAGCTGGTAGGGCGCGGCATGGCGCTGGTGCCGGAGGGGCGGCGCATCTTCCAGCATATGACGGTGCAGGAGAATCTGGACTTGGGCGGCTATTGCCGCGGCGGTGATAAGAGCGCCGACATGGAGTGCGTGTTTGACCGCTTCCCGCGGCTAAAGGAGCGGCGCAGGCAGGTGGCCGGCACCCTGTCCGGCGGCGAGCAGCAGATGCTGGCCATGGGACGGGCGCTGATGAGCCGCCCCAAGCTGCTGATGCTGGACGAGCCGTCCATGGGCCTTGCGCCGCTGCTGGTGGAGCAGATCTTCGACATCATCCGCCAGCTCCACGCCGACGGCACCACCATTTTGCTGGTGGAGCAGAACGCACAGGCAGCGCTGGCGGTGGCCGACCGGGGCTATGTGCTGGAAACGGGCCGTATCGTCACCGAGGGCACCGGCACGGCACTGTTGGAGAGCGACACCATCCGCAAGGCGTATCTGGGCGGATAAAACACCGGCCAACCGCCCTGTTTACAGGTCAGTTTTTTGGCTGATGCACACTGCTGCCAACCCCGCAGAGGCTTGCAGCACAACGGCTTTAAGTCATTTCCGGTTGCTCCACGTTCCACTGGATAGGCTCCATGCCCATGGCCATCCCGTCCTTTACTGAGTTTGCTACAGCGTATGCGCGCTCCGGCTGCGGTATGACAGCACAAAGCCCCCGGCTGGGCCGGGGGCTTTGTGCGTGGAGAGGGAATATGGATCATTCGGCAAACAGGGGAGTGGACAGATACCGGTCGCCGGTGTCCGGCAGCAGGACCACGATGGTCTTGCCCGCAGACTCCGGCCGCCGGGCGATCTGCAGAGCCGCCCACACGGCGGCGCCGGAGGAGATCCCCACCAGTACGCCCTCGGCATGGCCGATCTCCCGGCCCAGGGCGAAGGCATCCTCATTGGTGACGGGAATGATCTCGTCATAGATTCCGGTATCCAGCACCTGGGGCACAAAGCCTGCGCCGATGCCCTGGATCTTGTGGGCCCCGGCCACGCCGGTGGACAGCACCGCCGAGCTCTTGGGCTCCCCCGCCGCCACACGAACGGCAGAGTTCCGGGACTTCAGATACCGGCCCACGCCGGTGATGGTGCCGCCGGTGCCGACGCCTGCCACGAACCAGTCCACCTGGCCGTCGGTATCCTGCCAGATCTCCGGCCCGGTGGTCTCAAAGTGGGCCTTGGGGTTGGCAGCGTTGACGAACTGGCCGGGCACAAAGCTGCCGGGAATCTCGTGGGACAGCTCCTCGGCCCTGGCAATGGCTCCCTTCATGCCCTTGGAGCCCTCGGTGAGCACCAGCTCCGCGCCGTAGGCCTTCATCAGCTGGCGGCGCTCCACGCTCATGGTCTCGGGCATGACGATGATGACCCGATAGCCCCGGGCGGCGGCCACGGAGGCCAGGCCGATGCCGGTGTTGCCGGAGGTGGGCTCGATGATGACGCTGCCCTCATGCAGCAGGCCCTTGGCCTCGGCGTCGTCGATCATGGCCCGGGCGATGCGGTCCTTCACGGATCCGGCGGGGTTCAGATACTCCAGCTTCGCCAGAATGCGGGCCTTCAGGCCGTACTTCTTTTCCAGGTGGGTCAGCTCCAGCAGGGGGGTGCGGCCGATCAGCTGATCGGCGGAGGTATAGATATGAGACATGGCAATTGCTCCTTTTTGTTATAAAATGTGTTTTTTCCCTGGTCTGGCGGGAAACTCACATTTTACAACATCGGAAAACCAGATATGCTTCCACGGGAATGACCTCGGTTCTCGAAAACTACTACCAATACGGTGTGTTGGTAGTATATTCCTGGCGGAGGCAAAAGTCAACCCCCATGCGAAAAATTTCGCATGGGGGCTTATTCAGGAAATCCTACAGGCTCTTTTCCAGGGCATGGACCCAGTCGGCCTTCAGATAGTACAGCAGGAACACCACGCAGCTGACGCTCCAGGTGATGGGATAGGCCCAGAAGATGGTGGCAATATCCGGCCAGACCTTCAAAGCCAGGGTGATATAGCTGACCCGCAGGATGCACCAGCAGCCCAGCATGGTGTACATAGGCACCTGGGCCCGGCCCGCGCCCCGCAGCACGGCGGACACACCGTGGGCAAAGGCCAGGAAGCAGAAGAACAGTGCCTCGATGTGGGACTGACGCACACCGATGGCCACCACGGCCGGGTCGTCGTTGAACAGCCGCATGGCATAGGGGGCCAGGAAAAACAGCGCCACGCCGATAAGCTCCGCCATGGCCATGGAGCACAGGATGCCGATCCGCGCGCCCTGCTTGGCCCGGTCAAACTGCCCCGCTCCCAGATTCTGGCCGATGAAGGTGGTCAGAGCCATGGCGAAGGCGGTGATGGGCAGGAACACGAAGCCCTCCACCTTGGAATACGAGCCGCAGCCCGCCATGGCGTCGGAGCCGAAGGTGTTGATGTTGGACTGCACCACCACGTTGGCGATGGCGATGATGGAGTTCTGCACGCCGGAGGGAACGCCCTGGGAAGTGATTTTCTTCAGCAGAGGCAGATCAAATCCGATGCGCTTGATCTCCAGCCGGTACGGCCCGTCGGACCGGGTCAGCTTGATGATGCACAGAACGGCGCTGACCACCTGGCTGATCACGGTGGCTACGGCGGCGCCTGCCACGCCCATATCCATGGCCCCCACAAACAGCAGGTCCAGGGCCACGTTGACCGCCGACGAGATAACCAGATAGTACAGGGGGCTGCGGCTGTCGCCCACCGCCTGCAGAATGCCCATGCCTGCGTTATACAGGATGGTGGCCAGGCTTCCCAGGAAGTACAGCCGGAAATACAGGATGGAGGTGTCCAGCACGTCCGCCGGTGTGCGCATCCAGGTGAGGATGGTGGGGGTGAAGAATACACCCAGAAGCGTCAGCAATACGCCGCAGCACAGGGCGAAGGCAAAGTCCGTATGGACGGCGGCGCGGACCTTTTCATAGTTCTTGGCCCCGAAATACTGGGCAATGACGATGCCCGCGCCGATGAACAGGCCCATAAAAAAGCCTGTCATCATAAAAATGAGGTTGCCGCTGCTGGCCACAGCGGCCAGAGCCTGCTTGCCCACAAATTTGCCCACGATGACACTGTCCACCGTGTTGTACAGCTGCTGGCAGAGATTGCCCAAAAAGACCGGCACTGCAAAGCTGACCATGCGCTTCCAGATGGAGCCGGTGGTCATATCGGTGCTGCGGTTGATGGCGGCCACGCCGCATCGCCTCCTTATGTAAAGAAATCGTCAGTTCCTTCATTATAGGGGGAAAATGCGGAAAGGTCAACCCTTCATCGCCAAAATAAGTGTTTTTGTCTTTGAATCGTGCACAAAAGCGAAAATACGGCAAACGGATTCGGTGAAACCCGGCAGAAAAAATAGTTCTCCGCGCAGCGTGGGACCGCTGCGCGGAGAAGCAAAGGGGGGATGAGAGAGTAAATCGTTGTCAGTCGGCCAGGATCCGCACCGCACCCACATAGGTGCTGCTGTAATAGCCATCGAAATAGCTGATCTTGACCCCGCCGTTGGAGGTGGCGTGGATGAACGCGCCGCCGCCCAGATAAATGCCCACATGGGAGATGTCGCCGCCGCCATAGGAGAAGAACACCAGGTCGCCGGGCAGGCGCTGGGCGGAGGACACCCGGGTGAAGGCATACAGCTGATCGCTGGCCCCGTGGGACATGCGATAGCCGAAGTGGGCGTAGACGTACATGGTGAAGCCGGAGCAGTCAAATCCGCTGGGGGACGCGCCGCCCCACACATAGCGGGTGCCCAGGAAGGACTTTGCATAGTCCACCAGGTCCTCCCGGGCGCTCTTCACGGCGGAGGTGCCGGCATAATCGCTGTACTGCACGGCCTGGCACGCGTCGGACCGGACATAGCCGGTGGTGCCGCTGAAGGTGATCTGATACCAACTGCCGTCCTCGGTGACGTCGTTGAGCCGGGCCACCTTGCCCTGGCGCAGGGTCCGCAGAGAGACGGCGCTGTCGCTGGGGGCAGCGTATACCGTTATCTGACGGGTGGCCATGGCGCCGTCATAGGCGTCCAGCAGGGCCTGGCGGGCGGCCTGACGGCCGGTGCGGTGCGCCGCGTCCAGAGCGGCCTGACGGGCGGCCTCCTCCTGACGGGCTTTCTCCTCCTGCTGCAGCTGCACCGCCTGGACGGACAGCTGGGACAGGTCCAGGGTCTCCTCCCGGTCCAGCAGGCCCATGTCAATGGCGATGCCCGCATTGGCTTCGGCGGACTGGGACAGGCCCGCGCCCTCCAGCACCTGGACGGCGGCGGAATAGGTGGCCGCGGCGGCAGCCGCGTCCTGTATCTGATGGCTCTGATCTGCGCTGACGATCCAGATACTGGACAGCGTCATGGATGCGGCCAGCAGCAGACAGGCGAAACGTCGGGATACCATAGGGTAAGACTTCCTTTCCATAAGGGGATTTTCCAAAGGACAAGAGATATCATACCACAATGGTTTCAAAAAAGCTACAAAAAATTACAGATTGGTAACAAAGTTTTCAAAATGGTAAAATTTTACTGCCATGTCATATAGAACACGGCAGTAAAATCGATATATAGTGCAATATTTTACTTTCGAAGGTCGGCGATGGCCTGGCCGGTGGCCAGGATGCTCTCTCCCGCCCGGCGAACGCTGGCTCCGGCAGCCTTTACCAGCTCGTCCTTCACGTCCACCGCCAGGCGGCGGAAGATCTCGGTGATGATTTTTTTCTGCTCCTCGTCGGCCCCGGCATACTCCCGCAGCAGGGCCGCTCCGGCGGCCAGTCCGCCGCTGCGCAGCTCCTCCAGGGTCTTGGTCCGGCCGCCCCGGCTGAGAATATCGAAAAATGCCTGGGAGAACTGCTCCCGCTCCTGGGGGGTCATGGAGCCGATCCACTCCCGCAGCACCCCGTCGGACAGCTGGCCCAGCTGGGAGCGCTGGCCCAGGTGGACAAAGTGGGGCCCCTCCACGCACCAGGACAGGGGCTCGTGCTGCATGATGGACCGGGCGGTGCTGTCCACCACCTCGTAGTCCTCGGCATGCTCCAGCAGCACGCCCACAATGGACGAGGCGGGAATGAAGGTAAACAGCCGGTCTGCCACTGCCTGGTAGCACGGCTCGTTTACCAGGTCCCGGCTGAAGCCGGGGCCGTCGTTGTTGTAGGCGGCGATGAGCCGCTTGCGCTGGAGCTTTTCGTCCAGGTGGACCGCCGCCCAGGCCGCCAGATTTCCTCCCTTGGAGTGTCCGCCGATGCGCAGGGGGCGCCGGGGGCAGGCCCGGGCCACGGCCTCGGCGTACTCCGTGGCCTTCAGCTGGGCGGGAACGGCGGACAGGAAGCTCATGTTGAAGTCCTCCTGCCAGCCCACAATGGTCATGTCCGTGCCGCGATAGGCGACGTATACGCTGCCGTCCGGCAGCAGGAAGGATACGGCGGCAAACTGCATCTGCTGGGTCTCGTCGTGGAGGCTTTCAAAGGCGAACAGCGACACGTCCCGGAACCGGGCCGTCTCCGCCGCCGCCCGCATCAGGGGGATATAGTCCAGAGTGGACAGGCCCAGCTGCTCGTCCTCCTCCGTCAGCTGGCGGCACACATCCCCCATGGGCATGGCGTCCTTGGGGTCGAAGCTCCACAGCTGCCGGAGCTTCTTCAGATTGATGTAGGAAATGATGCACAGGATCAGGCTGTCCACCTCGTTGAAGCCGTCCTGGGCAAGGGTCAGGTCGCCCCGCCACCGGAGGTAGTCGAACACGGTGGCGTTGGCGCGGGTCTCGTCAGACATGGGGGATCCCTCCTATTTGATTATTGCAGGGTCTTGCACCGCTCGTCGGTGTTGTGGATCACCTGGGCCACGCTCTGGCCCAGGCCGGGATACGCTGCCGTCAGGGTATCCGGCGTCATCTGGGGCAGGTCCTCCGCCTGGTCCAGGGCCTGACGGTACCGCACGCGGCTGAGGGTCATATCCGCCTGGCCCAGGCCCGCGTCATAGTCCCCGGGGGCCACGGCGAAGAAGTCCTCGTTGCCGCCGCAGCGGCGGTACAGCTGCCGCAGCAGGCCGTACAGCGCCCCGCTGAGATAGTCTCCGGCGGCGGTGATGGCCGGACGGCTGCCGGTCTTTCCCAGCTGGTCGAACAGGACGCTGACGGTGTTCACCACCAGCTTCTTTTGCAGGGTAGCCATGATGCTGCCCCGGAGGCTGCCCTTCTCCCCGGAGGCGTCGTACACGTCTCCGGCGTCGATGATGGACCCGTCCCGGCTCAGGGTCCGGCCCAGCAGATAGTCCGCCGACACATGGTAATAGTCGCACACCCGGGTCACGAAGGCCAGGCCCGGCTCCCGGATGCCGTTTTCATAGTGGCTCAGCAGCGCCTGGCTGATGCCCAGCTCCGCCGCCGCCTTCCGCTGGGACACGCCCTTCTCCTGCCGCAGCAGGCTCAGGGTGCGGGAAAAATCAGTTGCCATTCTCTCACCTATCTCTTTTCTATACAGTAAGTAGATTATACCGTGCTTTATACAAAAAGTAAATCCCCAATTTTGCCCGGGTGAACGATCCGCCGGATGGCCATTTCCCCGGCAAATATCGGCAAATTTCCAGGAATCAAATATGAAAAAGATGTTAATTCCTTCCAAATCCCTTGACGGGCGGGAAAAAAGAATGTATCATATGTTTTTGTAACGAATTTGTAACTTTTTAGGGGTTCCCTTATTATGAAACAAGACCTGATGCATAAAGACGTCCACGACGTCAACATAACGCCGGAGGAGCGCCGGAATATCTGGCAGCTGTGGCGGCAGAATCTGAAGGACTGGGTCTGGTACACCCAGGAGAATCCGGACTGGCTGGATCTGGATATTCAAACCGCCGTAAAGCGCCATATCATCGCGCCCCTGCGCAGCGCCCGGCAGCGGCTGCGTGGTCTGGCCCAGCAGAAAAAGCGCCGGGAATTTCCGGAGTCCGAAAGCCGCCTGGCTCAGCTGCTGCTGTTTGCCTGGGGCAGCCTTCCCCGGATAGGCGCGGGCCTGCGGGAGCAATTTGCCGTGCGCCGCAAGCACAGCATCCGCCGCAGCGGCAGCATCCGCGCCCTGTGGGAGCGTATGCGTCTGCACCCGGCCATTTTCCTGGGCACCTGCGTCAGCGCTGCGGCGGTGATCGTGCTGCTGTCGATGTACACCGTGGGCACCACCGTCCGCTACGACGGCATCAACCTGGGCACCGTCAGCTCCCGCCGCACCGTGAATCTGGCGGTGGAGCAGCTGCAAACCGTCACCCGCCAGACCCTGGGAGACGAGAGCTACACCATCGACCGGAGCCTGCTGTCTACCCAGTCCCATGTGGTCCCCCGCCGGGAGGTAGAGAGCCGGGAGGACCTTACCGGGAGCCTCACCGCCCAGATCGGTGACGTCACCTATGGCTATACCCTGTATGTGGACGGCGAGGCCGTGGCTGCCACCACCTTCCCCGGAGCCATTGAGCAGCTGATGGAGCAGATGAAGGTGGGTTATATCACCGAGAGCACCGTGGACTGCTATTTCGTGGAGGATGTAGAGGTAAAGGAGGGCTATGTAGACAGCTCTCTGATCTCCAACCTGGGCTATATTGCCGAGAAGCTCAACGCCACCAAGGCCGGGGCCGTGGTATACACCGTGAAGCCCGGCGATGTGTGGTCCGCTATCGCCGAACAGAATGGCATGACCAATCAGGAGCTGCTGAACCTGAATCCCGGCTATGACATCGCCGTGCTCCATGCCGGCGACCAGCTGACCATTTCCAACGCCGTGCCCTATCTGACGGTGGTGGACGTGGAGCGGCAGAGCTATGTCCGGGACCTGCCCTTTGACGTGAATTACAAGGACGATCCCAATATGTACCAGGGCGACAGCAAGGTCCTGTCCAAGGGTGTATACGGCAAGGCCGACGTTACCGCCAACGTCACCTTCATCAACGGCGAGGAGACCGCCCGGGAATATGTGGCCTCCGTGACCCTGAGCCAGCCTGTGGCAGAGCTTCGGGCCCGGGGCACCAAGGCCCGGCCCACCTGGTTCCCCACCGGCAGCTTCCGCTGGCCCTGCTACGGCGTGATCACCTCCTTCTTCGGACCCCGTCGTGCCAGCGTGCCCGGTGCCTCCACCTATCACGAGGCGCTGGACATCGCCAACAGCTACGGCACCGCCATTTATGCCGCCGACGGAGGCACCGTGACCCTGGCCGGATGGTATGGCGGCCTGGGCTACTGCGTGAAGATCGACCACGGCAACGGTTTTGTCACCACCTATGGCCACAACAGCTCCCTGCTGGTATCTGTGGGGCAGCATGTGTACAAGGGGCAGCAGATCGCCCGCATGGGCTCCACCGGCATCAGCAGCGGGCCGCACTGCCACTTCGGCATGACCCGCAACGGCACCATCGTGGACCCCCTGAACTATCTGCCATAACCGCATCACAGCATACGCCAAAGGGCCGCCCCCACGGGCGGCCCTTTTTCTGAATTCTCCCGATCCTCTCTTGACAGTCGCCGTCGATTCCGATACTATAATACCGAAAAAACTCAGGATAATGGAGGAAATGGCTATGGATATCCAGCAGGCAGTGGCAGAGAACATCCACCGCATCCGAAAAGCGCAGCGGCTCAGCATTGATCGGGCAGCGGAGCTGTCCGGGGTATCCAAGAGCATGTGGGGCCAGATCGAGCGCGGCGGGGCCAATCCCACCGTGTCGGTGCTCAGCCGCATGGCCCAGGGGCTTCACGTCCCCCTGGAGCAGCTCATCGCCTGCCACGACGATCCGCCCACCATGCTGCACCGGGCGGTGGACGTGACCGGGCAGCGGCTGTGCGGCGGAAAGGTCATCGCCTACCGGCTGTTTCCCTTTGATCCGGAGTCCCGCAGCGAGAGCGTCCAGCTGGACCTGTTCATCAGCGGCAGCTATGACGGGCCGGACCGGGTCCCCGGCTCCTGGATCTACGTCACCTCTCTGTCCGGGACGGTGGAGGTCACCACCGGCGGCGAAGCGTACCGTCTGGAGAGTCGGGACTGTCTGTCCTTCCCGGGCAGCCAGCCCTATCGCTATGAAAACGTCGGCAACAACACGGTCCGGCTCATTCAGTGGACCGTGTATAAAAAATGAGACGCCCCGGCAAATTACGGAGGCGATCCTGCTTTTTTGATAGTCTCAGCTCCCCGGCGCACGGTGTGCGCCGGGGAGCTGTCTGTTGATATCTTGATATCTGTTTTTCGGGAAGCGCTTACTCCTGATCCTGGGGGGCGTCCTCTGCGGGAGTTTCCTCCAGCACCTGGGCGGCATCGGCCTGAAGGGCCTCCACGCCGGCGCTCTCGCCGGAGACTTCCGCAGGCTCCTCCTGCTCCTCCTCCGCGACGGGCACCAGCTCCTCCGCGAAGTGGCGATAGGCGCTCAGGCCGGTACCGGCGGGGATGAGCTTGCCGATGATGACGTTCTCCTTCAGGCCCACCAGATGGTCCACCTTGCCCTTGATGGCGGCCTCGGTGAGGACCTTGGTGGTCTCCTGGAAGGACGCGGCAGACAGGAAGGAATCCGTGGCCAGAGAGGCCTTGGTAATACCCATCAGCAGCTGGGTATAGGTGGCCTCCTGCAGCGGCTCGCCGTCCTCCCGGACCTCGCCCGCTTCGATGCGCTGGCGGACGCGCTCGTTCTCGTCCTCCACCTCCAGGATGTCGGCCATGGCGCCGGACAGCAGCCCGGTGTCGTTGGCGTCCTCCACCCGGACCTTGCGCATCATCTGACGCACGATGACCTCGATGTGCTTATCGTTGATATCCACGCCCTGCTGCCGGTACACCTTCAGAACCTCCTGGATGAGGTAGTTGTGCACGGCGGAGGCGCCGCGGATCCGCAGCACGTCGTGGGGGTTCAGGGCGCCGTCCTGCAGCTGCTTGCCCTTTTCGATAACGTCGCCGTCCCGGACCTGCAGACCGGTATGGGGCACGGCATAGGTGCGGGTATCGCCGTCGTCGGCGGTGACAATGATGTTCAGCAGGCTGCCCTTGGCGGCCTCCTCAAAGCGGACCTTGCCGCCAATCTCGGCCAGGGTCGCCATCTTCTTGGGCTTGCGGGCCTCGAACAGCTCCTCCACGCGGGGAAGACCCTGGGTGATGTCGCCGCCGGCCACGCCGCCGGTATGGAAGGTACGCATGGTCAGCTGGGTACCGGGCTCACCGATGGACTGGGCCGCGATGATACCGACAGCCTCGCCGGGACCCACGGGCTTGGAGGTGGCCAGGTTCATGCCGTAGCACTTGGCGCAGATGCCGCTGTGGGCCTTGCAGGTCAGCACGGTGCGGATCTCGGCGGAGTGAATGTCGAAGCTCTCCAGCAGGGCGGCGTCGCTCTCGGTCATCATGTGGTCCTTGGAGATCAGCACCTCATCGGTGCCGGGCTTCAGGATATCGCGGACCGGGAACCGGCCCCGGATGCGCTCGGAGAACTTCTCGATGACCTGGCCGTTTTCGCTGATCTCGGACACCAGAATGCCCTTCTGCACGCCGCAGTCGTCCTCGCGGATGATGACATCCTGGCACACGTCCACCATGCGGCGGGTCAGATAGCCGGAGTCGGCGGTACGCAGAGCCGTATCCGCCAGGCCCTTACGGGCGCCGCGGGAGGAGGTGAAGTAGTCCAGCACGGACATACCCTCTCGGAAGTTTGCCTTGATGGGGATCTCGATGGTCTTACCGGCGGTGTTGGCCATCAGGCCGCGCATACCGGTCAGCTGACGGATCTGCTTCATGGAGCCTCGGGCGCCGGAGTCCGCCATCATGAAGATGGGGTTATAGCGGTCCAGGCTGGCGGTCAGGGCGTCGGTAACGTCGTTGGTGGTCTTTTCCCACTCGCGGACCACCAGCTTATAGCGCTCCTCGTCGGTGATGAAGCCCATGTTGTACTGGTCCTCGATGTCCACCACCCGCTGCTCCGTCTCGCGGATCAGCTCATACTTCTTCTCGGGCACGGTCATGTCCGCGATGGAGATGGTGATGGAGCCCCGGGTGGAATATTTATAGCCCGTGGCCTTGATGTTGTCCAGCACCTCGGCGGCGATGGTGAAGCCGTACTGCTTGATGGTGCGGTCCACGATCTTGCCCAGCAGCTTCTTGCCGCAGGTCTCGGTGATCTCATAGTCGAAGAAGTGCTCGGACCGGGTGCCGTCGTCGTTGTACCGCTTCACAAAGCCCAGATCCTGGGGGATGTTGCGGTTGAAGATGATGCGGCCTGCGGTGGCCCGGACCACATGGGACAGCTTCTCGCCGTCCACTTCCTTGGTGACGCGGATCCACACCGGCTGATGCACGCCGATGATGTGCTCGTTATAGGCCATGAGCACCTCGTCCTCGTCGCGATAGATGTTCATGTGGACATTGGCCTTCTCCTGGTCGGTAAGCTCGTCATAGCTCTTGCCGGCCAGGGCAAAATCCACGCCCTGGGGCCAGTATTCGTCGTTGTCCATCTGGCTGACGCCGTTTTCGAACCGCTCGAAGGTCAGGTAGTAGGAGCCCAGCACCATATCCTGGGTAGGCACGGTAACGGGGCCGCCGTCCTGGGGCCGCAGCAGGTTGTTGGCAGACAGCATCAGCAGCCGGGCCTCGGCCTGGGCCTCGGCGGACAGGGGCACATGGATAGCCATCTGGTCGCCGTCGAAGTCGGCGTTGAAGGCGGTGCAGTTCAGGGGGTGCAGCTTCAGGGCGCGGCCCTCCACCAGCACCGGCTCAAAGGCCTGGATGCCCAGGCGGTGCAGGGTAGGCGCGCGGTTGAGCATCACGGGATGGTCCTTGATGATCTCGTCCAGGGCGTCCCACACCTCGGTGACGCCCTTGTCCACCATGCGCTTGGCGGACTTGATGTTGTTGGCGGAGCCATCCTCCACCAGCTTCTTCATGATGAAGGGGCGGAACAGCTCCAGGGCCATCTCCTTGGGCACGCCGCACTGATAGATCTTCAGCTCGGGGCCCACGCAGATGACGGAGCGGCCGGAATAGTCCACGCGCTTGCCCAGCAGGTTCTGGCGGAAGCGGCCCTGCTTGCCCTTGAGCATGTCGCTGAGGGACTTCAGGGCCCGGTTGTTGGCACCGGTAACGGGACGGCCCCGGCGGCCGTTGTCGATCAGGGCGTCCACAGCCTCCTGGAGCATGCGCTTTTCATTGCGGACGATGATGTCCGGGGCGCTGAGCTCCATCAGACGCTTGAGGCGGTTGTTGCGGTTGATGACCCGGCGATACAGGTCGTTGAGGTCGGAGGTGGCAAAGCGGCCGCCGTCCAGCTGGACCATGGGGCGCAGCTCCGGGGGGATCACCGGCAGCACGTCGATAACCATCCACTCCGGCTTGTTGCCGGACAGGCGGAAGGCGTCCACCACCTCCAGGCGCTTCACCACCCGGGCCTTCTTCTGGCCGGTGACGGTTTTCAGCTCCGCGTGGAGCTGGGCGCTGAGCTCCTCCAGGTCGATCTGCTGCAGCAGCTTCTTCACGGCCTCGGCGCCCATGCCGGCGTCGAAATCGTCCTCATACTTCTCCCGCATGTCCCGGTATTCCTTTTCGGACAGCAGCTGATTGCGCAGCAGGGGAGTCTCGCCGGGATCGGTGACGATATACGCGGCGAAGTACAGGACCTTCTCCAGGATCCGGGGGCTGATGTCCAGCAGCAGGCCCATCCGGGAGGGGATGCCCTTGAAATACCAGATATGGCTGACGGGGGTGGCCAGCTCGATGTGGCCCATGCGCTCCCGGCGCACCTTGGCCCGGGTGACCTCCACGCCGCAGCGGTCGCAGATCTTGCCCTTGAAGCTGATCTTCTTATACTTGCCGCAGTGGCACTCCCAGTCCTTGGTGGGCCCGAAGATCCGCTCGCAGAACAGGCCGTCCCGCTCGGGCTTCAGGGTGCGGTAGTTGATGGTCTCCGGCTTTTTCACCTCGCCGTAGGACCATTCGCGAATCATTTCCGGAGAAGCGATTCCGATCTTGATGGCGTCAAAAGTGGGATAACTCATGCTGTATGCTCCTCCTATTCCTTAAAATTCGTCGTCCGCGCCGTCGTAGGAGGCCTCTACCTCCTCCTCGGGCACATAATCGAAGCCTGCGTCCGCCAGCTCCTCTTCGTTGGCGTACCGGCTGCGGCGGTCGTCGTCGGCATCCATGCGGGAGAGATTGAAGGTATCCAGGGCGTTTTCGTCCTCCTTCAGCTCGATCTGGTTGCCGTCCTCGTCCAGCACCTGGATGTCCAGGCACAGGGACTGCAGCTCCTTCACCAGCACCTTGAAGGACTCGGGCACGCCGGGAGTGGGCACGTTCTTGCCCTTGACGATGGCCTCATAGGTCTGCACGCGTCCGGTGACGTCATCGGACTTCACCGTCAGGATCTCCTGCAGGGTATAGGCCGCGCCGTAGGCCTCCAGGGCCCAGACCTCCATTTCGCCGAAGCGCTGGCCGCCGAACTGGGCCTTGCCGCCCAGAGGCTGCTGGGTCACCAGGGAATAGGGGCCGGTGGACCGGGCGTGGATCTTATCGTCCACCAGATGGTGCAGCTTCAGGAAGTACACATAGCCCACGGTGACCTTGTTGTCGAAGCGCTCACCGGTGCGTCCGTCATACAGCCAGCTCTTGCCCTGGGGGTCCAGACCCGCCTGGGTCAGGGCCTCGGTGATGTCCTTATCGGTGGCGCCGTCGAAAATGGGGGTGGCCACCTTCCAGCCCAGGGTCTTGGCGGCATAGCCCAGATGGACCTCCAGCACCTGGCCGATGTTCATACGGGAGGGCACGCCCAGGGGGTTCAGCACGATGTCCAGGGGGGTGCCGTCGGGCAGGAAGGGCATATCCTCCTGGGGCAGCACCCGGGAAACGACGCCCTTGTTGCCGTGGCGGCCGGCCATCTTGTCGCCGGGCTGGATCTTGCGGCGCTGGGCGATATAGACCCGGACCACCTGGTTCACGCCCGGCCCCAGCTCGTCGCCGGCCTCCCGGGTGAACACCTTGGCGTCCACGATGATGCCGCTTTCGCCGTGGGGCACCTTCAGGGAGGTATCCCGGACCTCCCGGGCCTTCTCGCCGAAGATGGCCCGCAGCAGGCGCTCCTCAGCGGTCAGATCGGTCTCGCCCTTGGGGGTGACCTTACCCACCAGGATGTCCCCGGCGTGGACCTCGGCGCCCACGCGGATGATGCCGCGCTCGTCCAGGTCCTTCAGGGCGTCCTCGCCCACGTTGGGGATATCCCGGGTGATCTCCTCGGGCCCCAGCTTGGTGTCGCGGGCGTCGATCTCATATTCCTCGATATGGATGGAGGTGTAAACATCCTCCTTCACCAGCCGCTCGTTGAGCAGCACGGCGTCCTCGTAGTTGTAGCCCTCCCAGGTCATGAAGCCCACCAGGATATTGCGGCCCAGGGCGATCTCGCCCTGATCGGTGGCGGGACCGTCGGCCAGCACCGTGGGATCGTCGCCGCCGTGGACCCGCTCGCCCACGGAAACGATGGGCTTCTGGTTGATGCAGGTGCCGTGGTTGGAGCGCAGGAACTTGATGAGCTTATAGTCCTTGTTCTCGCCGCTGTCATACTTGACGGACACGTTGGTGGCGTCCACCTTGGTGACCACGCCGTCGCCCTCGGCCAGCACCACCACCTCGGAATCCAGGCAGATCTTGTGCTCCATACCGGTGCCCACGATGGGAGCCTCCGGCCGCAGCAGGGGCACGGCCTGCCGCTGCATGTTGGCGCCCATCAGGGCGCGGTTGGCGTCGTCGTTGGGCAGGAAGGGGATCATGGCCGTGGCGATGGACACCATCATACGGGGGGAGATGTCCATATAGTCCACGTATTCCGGCTCCACCTGGATGGTTTCGTCCTGGTGGCGGCAGGTGATACGGGGACCGATGAGGCAGCCATTCTCGTCCACCGGCTCGGCGGCCTGGCAGACCACATACTGATCCTCCACGTCGGCGGTCATATAGGTGATCTCGTCGGTGACATGGCCGGAGGGCCGGTCCACCCGGCGGAAGGGGGCCTCGATGAAGCCGTACTCATTGACCCGGGCATAGGTGGCCAGATAGGAGATCAGGCCGATGTTGGGACCTTCAGGGGTCTCAATGGGGCACATGCGGCCATAGTGGCTGTAGTGCACGTCGCGGACCTCCATGTTGGCGCGCTCGCGGCTGAGGCCGCCGGGGCCCAGGGCGGACAGGCGCCGCTTGTGGGTCAGCTCGGCCAGGGGGTTGGTCTGGTCCATGAACTGGCTCAGGGGGCTGGAGCCGAAGAACTCCTTGATGGCTGCGGTAACGGGCCGGATGTTGATGAGGCTCTGGGGCGTGACAATGTCCAGATCCTGGATGGTCATCCGCTCCCGGATGACCCGCTCCATGCGGGAAAAGCCGATGCGGAACTGGTTTTGCAGCAGCTCGCCCACGCAGCGCAGGCGGCGGTTGCCCAGATGGTCGATATCGTCCTTGGACACCAGGCCGTGGGCCAGGACGTTCATATAGTTGATGGAGGTGAGGATGTCGTCGATGATGATGTGCTTGGGCACCAGGCGGTCCGCCTGCAGGCGGCACTGCTCGATGAGCTCCTCGCCCTGATACTGACTCAGCAGCTCCTGCAGCACGTCGAAGCGCACCCGCTCCTTGATGCCGCAGGCCGTCTTGGGGTCAAAGTCCACATAGCGGCTCATGTCGCACATGCGGTTGGTGAAAATGCGGATGATGTCGCCGTTTTCCAGCTGGACCTTCACCATACCCACGCCGATGGCGTCCAGGGTGCGGCAGTCGTCGCCGGAGAGGACGTGGCCCTCCTCCAGCAGCAGCTCGCCGGTGGCGGGGTCGGCTACGGGCTCGGCCAGCTTCTGGCCCTTGGCCTGGGTCCACAGGGTCAGCTTCTTGTTGAACTTATACCGGCCCACGGTGCTCAGGTCATACCGCCGGGGATCGAAGAACAGGTTCTGCATCAGGGTCTCGGCGGAGTCCAGCGTGGGCGGCTCGCCGGGGCGCTGCTTGCGATAGATCTCCAGCATGGCCTCCTCATAGGATTTGCAGGTGTCCTTTTCCATGGTGGCCACAATGCGGGGATCGTCGCCGAAGCGGTCCAGGATATCGGCGTCGGTTTTCAGGCCCAGGGCCCGGATCAGGCAGGTGATGGGCAGCTTGCGGTTCTTGTCGATGCGGACCCAGAACACCTCGCTGCTGTCGGTCTCATACTCCAGCCAGGCGCCGCGGTAGGGGATCACCGTGGACGTCAGCAGGGGCAGGTCCGTTTTCAGGTCGATCTCCTTGCCGTAGTAGATGCCGGGGGAGCGGACGATCTGGCTGACCACCACGCGCTCGGCGCCGTTGATGACGAAGGTGCCGCCATGGGTCATCAGGGGGAAATCGCCCATGAAGATCTCCTGCTCCTTGATTTCGCCCGTCTCCTTATTGTGCAGGCGGACGCTGACCTTCATGGGGGCGGCATATGTGGCATCCCGGGCCTTGCACTCCTCCACGTCGTACTTGGGCTTTTCGTCCATGCTGTAGTCGATGAAGCTCAGCTCCAGGTTGCCGGCATAGTCGCCGATGGAGGCCACGTCGGCAAAAACCTCCCGCAGGCCGGTGTCCAGGAACCACTGATAGGATTTCTTCTGGATCTCCAGCAGGTTGGGCATCGCCATGACCTCTTCGTGTCTGGCAAAGTTCTTGCGCAGGGTCTTGCCATAATACTTGTCCTTGGCCATCTTCAATACTCACGCCTTTCTTTTCGCATTTTCTCCGTGCTTTTCCTCAGGGAACGGCTCTCCACCGATTTGACACGCGGGGGCGAGTTGTTTGTTTTCGCACTGTTCCACTTGTAATTTCGGGGGAAAGCTGGTATCATAACAGCAGATTGAAATGGGGCTTTAGCCCCATTTTCCCAATATAGCGTCTCATTGTACCATAGATGCGCCTGCTTTGTCAACATAAAACACTGCCTCGCCTGAAATTTTTTCGTGGCTGCGGTGTTTTTTTATTTTCCGCCTCCCGCACCTCCGGTCCATCCGCAGGGGTGGACGACTCTGTCCGCCCGCATATCCGCACTCCCTGCGGCGCATTCCGCAGGGGGCGGCGTCCCCGACGCCCCAAGGCATTCCGTCATTTTTCCATACAAAAAGCAGCCCTTCGGCTGCTTTTTGTATGAGCTTGTCAAAAATTCTTTTTGACAAGTTGTTTTCAGAACAGGCCGGGAATGTTCAGCCCGCCGGTGACGGAGCCCATGGCGGACTCCATAGCCTCCTCCGCCTGGCGCAGGGCCTCGTTAACGGCGGAGATCACCAGGTCCTGGAGCATCTCCACATCCGCCGGGTCCACGGCGTCGGGCTGAATGGTCAGCGCCGTCACCTGCTTCTTGCCGGATACGGTGGCCTGCACCGCGCCGCCGCCTACGGAGGCGGTGAAGCTGCTCTCCTCCACGTTCTTCTGGGCAGCTTCCATATCCTGCTGCATCCTGGCCAGCTTCTGCTGCATTTGCTGCTGCTGGCGCATCATCCCGGCGCTGCCGCCGAACCCGTTGCGGGCACTGTATCCCTTAGCCATGTCGCATTCTCCTTTATATTACGAAATATTGCTTATTTGATCTTGAAATTTTCCAGCTGCTGGCCCTGGGCCGCCACCTCATCCAGCTTATCCGGGGTCTTTTCCGCCGGAGGCTCCTCCCAGGGCGGCGTCTGATCTCCGGGAGCCGCCGTTTCCGCCGGAGGCTGGGGCTCCGGAGCCTTTGGGGGAGCCGGTTTTGGCTCCGGGCGGGGCTTCCGGGGGGCGGACTTTTTTCCGGCGGGGGCCGGTGCGCCGCCAACGGTCAGCACCACCCGGATGGTTTGTCCCTCTGCGGCGGAGGCCACCTCCTGGAGCACATGGAGCACCGAGTTGTTGTTCAGGGAGTCCCGGACGAACTCATTCTGGCAGTACAGCGTCAGGCAGTCGCCGTCCACCGCCCCCCGGACCATATTCAGAAACACCCGGTGATTCACCGCCAGGCGGCCCTTGCAGTGCTCCTTCATGGCGTCCCATTTGCCGGTGTCGCCCACCACGGCGGCGGCCCTGGCAGCCGCCGGTTCGGGAGCGGGTCTGTTGGCCGGACGCTCGGCAGGCGGCTCTTCGTCCGGAATATCGAATATCCGTTCCCGGTTCCCGGGCTCCTGGGGCAGGGGCGGCTCCTCCGGCATGGGAGGGCGATCCTCCGCCGGGTCGTCCCGGCTTGTCCCGGTGCTGTCCCGGGACACAGGGGCCGGTTTCGGGGACATCCCACTGTTTTGCGGGACAGTTTTTATTGAAATTCCGTTAGATATCTGATCCTCCAGCCGGTCGATCCGCTGGCTCAGGGCCGTCAGGTCGCCGGAAAGACCTTCGTCGCACAGGCGCAGCAGACACAGCTCCGCATCCGTCCGGAGCTGGAAGCTGTCCCCCAGCCCGGCGCAGCAGGCCTGGATGGTCTCCGTCAGATACAGAAACCGCCGCATGGGTTGGCTGCCGGAAAGGGACTTCAGGGTCTTGGTATCGTATATACCCGTCAGCAGGGCGGCGGCCCCGTCGGGGGCGGCCTTGAGAATGGTCATGTCCCGGGCCAGGTCCCCCAGCTCCCCCAGCATGGCGGCCACATCCTTGCCGCCCCGGTACAGCTCATCCAGCCGGGTCAGGGCCCCGGCGGCATCCCGCCGGAGGATGCAGTCCATCAGCTCCACCGTCTGGACGCTGCCGGCCAGGCCCAGAATGTCCAGCACCGTGCGGCTGTCCAGCCGGCCCTGGGCCACCCGGCACTGGTCCAGCAGACTCAGGGCGTCCCGCAGGGCGCCGTTGGCCATGCGGGCCAGGATCTCCGCCCCGTCGGGGGCCAGGGGAATATTTTCGGCCCCGGCAATGCGCAGCAGGTGCTTTTCCATATCCCGGGGCAGGATGCGCTTGAAATTGAAGCGCTGGCACCGGGAGAGAATGGTGGCCGGAACCTTGTGCAGCTCCGTGGTGGCCAGAATGAACATCAGGTGCTCCGGCGGCTCCTCAATGGTCTTGAGCAGAGCGTTGAAGGCCTGGGTGGACAGCATGTGGACCTCGTCGATGATATAGACCCGCTTTTTCAGCACCGTGGGGGTATAGACCGACTCGCTGAGCAGCTCCCGGATGTCGTCCACCCGGCTGTTGCTGGCAGCGTCCAGCTCCGTCACGTCCAGCAGGGAGCCGCTGTCGATGCCCCGGCAGGCCTCGCACCGGTTGCAGGGGGCCCCGTCCTCCGGGTGCAGACAGTTGACGGCCTTGGCCAGGATCCGGGCGCAGGTGGTTTTGCCGGTGCCCCGGGTGCCGGTGAACAGATACGCGTGGGCCGTGCGGCCCTCGGCCACCTGGCGCTGGAGCGTGCCGGTGATGTGGTCCTGGCCCACCACCTGGGAAAACGTCTTGGGCCGCCATTTGCGGTACAGTGCCTGATACATGAAGCAGCCCTCCCTTTGCCTTTGCGTAAAAAATAAAACTCCTCCGCTGCCAGCCGCGGGGCCGGTGGACTCGCGGCACATGGATGATCCCTCTTAATGCTGCTCGGTTCC
>OLFY01000701.1_pt1 | contig 48363 bp, 60 predicted proteins | sample 1605611 | NCBI WGS metagenome assembly OLFY01 (sample SAMEA3888923, study PRJEB22519) | human gut metagenome | biome: human gut; feature: human-associated habitat; material: faeces | place: Denmark | collected 2011 | reverse complement strand
GTTCTATTCTTTAAATTGTTTTTAGGCAAATTAAATTATACTAAATACTTTTTATTCATATATCCAATTTTACCATTTTTCTCCACTTTTGCATACCATTTAATCGATGACCGAAATAACACTTTAACAGATGCATTGTTAGCCACACGGAAATACTGTTTTTTCTTTTTTATGTCCTGCCACAAAATCAACCCCACAGGACGCTTAACTTTAGCCTTCCATGTCTCCTTAAATATCATAGGCGTTCCGTATTTTCTCTTCAGTTTTGTCGTTGTGCTTCCCCATTTAGATATGTACAGATGTGGCGTATCTACAAGGCTCTTCCAATCACCACCCCACGCAAGACCTACTGCTTTGGATTTTGCAATTTTAGCCACCTTTCTCATTAAATTGGTATCATATAATTTCTTGGAATCGTTGATTGCAAAATCAACAGCAATCCCCCACATGTGTTGGCTGGAATAGTTGCTGCCTTTGGCATTAGTAACGATCTTCCCCGGTTTAGTCCGTCCCTTTGCATACAGGGCATCCTGCTGTTCCTTCGTCCGGAACCCTTCGGTAACGATCAGATAAATTCCTTTCTTTCCACATTCTCGCAATAAACAAGTTAATTTATAATTCATCCATGGATGCAGTTTTGACCTGTCTATTCTTACATCATGCTCTTTTTTCATTTCGATTCCTCACTTTCTGTATGTTGCTACACACTACTCTTCATTTTCTTTCGTCTTCCACTTCCGGAATACCCGCAACAGAAGTCAATAAGCTGACAACCCCTGCCACTACCGCCGAAGACACTGCCAGCTTCCAATCAACTGTTGTCACTGTACTTCCTACGGCAATAATCGACACTGCTGTCTGTGCCATCGTTTTTATCGCTCTGATTCCTGCAGCTTTCATCCATTTTTTCGTGCTTACGCTTACTTTAAATACACAATTTTTTAACATTACTATCACCCTTTCCCTTCTAAATCTTGTATCCTGTGATTTGCTACTTTTATATCCTCTGTATTTAGGGCTACTGATTTTTCCAATTCATAAACCCTGTCGATTACCTGATTATGTACATCCTGCTTTTTCTCCAACTGCTCAAGACGATAAGTGACCAAAGCAGTAGCTTTTTTGTTTGCGAAGTATGCGCCAGACATCGTCCCCATCATGGATATAGCTGCAATCACAATTTCTACTACATATTGTTGCATTTCCTTTTCCCTTCCCAGATGTTTTCTTCTGTGCATTACTCCGTATCCTCTACCATGAATTCCAAAGCATGCATTTGCTTGAGATTTAATGGCTCATTTTCGATTTCTGTCAGTCGAACTACCAATACCGGAATTTCAATCTCTATCTGCATCAATTCCTGTATTTGCGAGTTTTTGTCTGCATCAGATGCGTCTGAATTGTTAATCTTCTGCAGATCGTCCTCATAAGGTTTATAAGCTTCTAGTAATTTACCATAGTTGCGGTTAATTTGGTGCGATAAGCGCACCCGAAGATCCGGACCATCATTTATCAAATCTGTTAATTGATTGATACATTCTACCATTTTTAAATTAGTCATTTTCATATTATGCTTCCTCCATTTCTGCGAATACTTGATCTGTGAAATCTGCAATATCCTTTTTTACCTGTGTAGCATTTTTGATATACAAATCTTTGTCGGTAATATTGGTGCTGATATTACCATTTTGTAAATTTGCATACATTGTTGCGGCCACCTTGTTCTCTCCAAACTGGCTACTACCTGTTAAAGTTACTGTCTTTGTGATTGTCATCATAGTTTCTTCCTCCTTAAAATAAAATATTTATATAAAAAAGACCCATCATAAAATTGATATGCGTCCATAATTTGTGGTACATATCACATAAAGATAGGTCTTTTTTATCCTATGCAATAGATTGTGTTTTGTTGTTAATTTGATTCTCCAAATATGCAATACGCGCTTGCATTGGAATAATCTGCTTATTAACCAGATCGCCTAACTTTGCATACAATTTTTGCACCATGTGCGTATTTAGAGCGATAAACTCTCCGTAATTGAGTCCGTACAAATAATCAATAGGAGTTGCTGATGTATCTTCTATTTCTGTCCCATCTGAGGTGTGTACAGTCGGATAAACAGGATCTTTGCAATACGCTGCCAGATCTACAGCATTGAGTCCGGCCTCATCCATCGCTGTCTTTGTCCACTGTGCTATAAATCCAATACGTGTACGATCATGGTTGTCATCCGGATTAACATTACGCCATCTATATGTCACAGGTTGCATCAGCATATACAAGCGCTCATATCGCTCATCAATCGCCTGCACATTGTCTTTCTGCCGTAAATCGGAAGTCTGAATTGTTCCATTAGTAGCATACACATACTGCCATTTATAAGTAGACGTGCCGAGACGATGTTTGCCTGTAATAGACGGATACAGATATCCGTTCGTAGCGTCTGAAGCAAAAATTGCATTTGTAACTGCAAACATACGCACTGTATTGCCATATACAGTTGTCATTCCTGCCTTTTTTTCCTTAGCTCCATATCCTATTAATAAATTGTGCCCTCCATTATAGATCATCATTTGTCTATTGGTGTTACTTGTGTCTTTTGCATATATCCCCCTATTATTTCCCAGATAAAGACTCCCTGAAAAATCCACGGTGCCACCAAACGATGCAGATGCACCTGTTATTTTTGTTTCAATTGTATTTGCCGAGTTTGTGAACGACAGCATTGGATAGATGGAATTATAGCAGCCAAGGATAGCTTTATCACCTGCTGTGGCGGTGTTGGAAAAATCCAAATAATTACCTCGAATAGTACACGTATTGATACGCGAATTGGCACTGTTTTGTATAAACACTCCACCATTATCAATATTGTTGAGTCTAATTCCAAGCGATGGGCTTAGCATAATACCGGTGTTTTTCGTATCGCTAATAGCCGTCAACCCAGCCCTTAATCCGAGTGAACTAAGCGCCCAGCCAGCTATCTTACCACTGTTAGTAGTTATTGTTGCACCCGATATAGATCCTGTGGCAGTTATCGCCTGTGCAAACAGATCCGATACATTGATTTGTGCTGCTTTAATGGATCCTGTGGTAATCTTACCCCCATCTATTGTTGTGGTATTAGCGCTATACAATCCATGCAGTTCACTCAAAGCGCTATTGGCTGTCCCAGATGCGCTATTAGCTGTTGTCTTCGCTGTGTTAGCTGTACTTGCTGCACTGTCTGCTGTTGTCTTTGCTGCACTTGCCGTGCTGAACGCACTATCTGCTGTTGTCTTTGCTGTGCTTGCCGTGCCGGATGCACCATCCGCTGTCTTTTTTGCACTATTAGCTGTTTCCGTCGCACTAGTCGCCGCTTTATTGGCTGCATTTGCCATTTCCGTTGCACTGAATGCCGCTGTGCTGGCTGCACTTGCCGTACTAGAGGCTGTGTTAGCTGTACTTTGTGCTGTTTTGGCTGCACTTGCTGCGTTATCAGCCGTAGTCTGTGCTGTCTTTGCTGCACTTGCTGCATTATTGGCTGTTGTCTGTGCCGTTCCGGCTGCACTTGTAGCGCTATTTGCTGTACTTTGCGCTGTCGATATATCGCTTTGCATTCCTACAATGATCTTAGTTGCTCCGAGATTACTAATAAACGCATCACTGGCAATCAAACTTATAATGTCAACTTTGTCTGCTGTAACTGCATTTGCCGCCAATAGATTAGTTGTTATTGTTTCTGCCGCAATCTCCTTTGACGTGATAGCTCCAGCTACAATACAATCCGCAGTGATTGATCGTTTAGTTAATATCGTTGCATCTAAACTATCCACATTTTTTGATACAAGATCTCCAACATTATTTAATGCATAGATTACCGATTTGTCGGATCCGACCAAGCAAAGACGTTCTACGCTCAACGTTCCGGCCGTTATCTTATCTGCAGTAAGCTCAACTATTTTTGCAGATGTGATCGATCCATCCGCTATTTGTGCGGTGCCTATAGCCCCTGTTGCTATTAATGCTGTACCTATAGCTCCGGCTTTTACGTTTGCCAATGTAATATCCGCATATTTAATATCTGCCTTATCTGTCGTTAAGTATCGAACGTCGGCCCTATCTGTTGTTAAATACAGGATATTTGCTGTTTCTGCTGTTAAATAGGTTGCTTTCGCAACCTCTGTAGACAGATATGTTACCTTTGCATTTTCCACAGTCAAATATTTTACATCAGCCTGCTCTGCCGTCAAATAGCGGATATCCGCTTTAGCTGCTGTCAAATAACGGGCTTCTGCTTGATCTGTCGTCAAATACTTCACATCGGCCTGCTCTGCCGTTAGATAAAGGGCGTTAGCTTTTGCTACAGTTAAATATCTTATATCAGCCTGCTCTGCTGTTAAAACATTAATGTCTGCCAAGGCCGCCTTAATTGCATCTGTTGTTAATGCCTCTGTTTGTATGTTTTTGATAATGGCATCATCTGCCTTTAGCGTCGATATAGAAGCCACTTTAGATACAAGGGTATCGGTGGTAACGGCGTTTGCATGCAACGTATCAAACTCACCATATAAAGCGCGAATTTGCCTGGTACTATATTTTTCCAATGATGATGTGTAGTTTGTCAGCGACTGTACGTCTGCCGCACTTGCTGCTATTTGACCGGAGGATGTTGCATCATAGGCACTCCCTACGGTAAAAGTATCATTGGAAGGCGATTCGATACCAAGCGTCCTCTTAGTTATCCGCAAATACATTTTATTAATATTAAGTAGCGGTGCGTTGACCATATAGTAATTCCCAAGCACTATCGCCGGGAATGTTGGATCTAACAAATGCTTATCAAACGCAGTGATTTGATATGTACGCTGTGGTTCTTCGTTTTCCAGCAGATAATCTTCTGCAGCGTCCAGCAGTTCTTGCGCCGTTTCGATATCATCAAATATAACAGTTTTACACACATCATATACCGATGTATCCCCAACTACTGTTATATCCCCGCCATTCACCTCGGCAACAGTTACTCGTTCTAAATTGTCCTCATCCGTATATAACTTAGATCCATATGGAACAATTTTGGTGCAAAGATTTGTCGCATCCTCGTCGCACTGATAAGATATCAAATTATCACCTATGGTAATTGCGTCACTGACCGAAGTTGCCGTGACATAAGCACCTATATACATCGTTTGGTAATAATCGTTTGCAACAACACCCCCATCAACCCACACGCGCATTTCCAGGCCTAACGCACTAAACAACTTATTGGAGATAAACTCATATAGAGATTCTCCCTCGCTCTGTATCTCATGCTTTTCTGCCAATAGCTCACCATCTATTCCCGATGCATCGAACTTCCACACATCCGAATGTGTTTTATTGTACAGCCCCAACACCTTATTTAAAATGTTGGGGATTGTATCGTTAAACACTTGAATAGGTACTGGCTGATCGTGTAGAAATCCAATCATAGATTCGCAAATCACTTTACGCCCAAACCCGGATGCCGAAAACTCAGGTGTCACACGTAATACGCGCCCGAAAAATATCGGGTTACCTTGTTGATCTGTAGCCAAAATTCTGCTGCTGTATGGCTTAATAACATTGTAACCGGGATTATTGGCGTAAACATACATCTCAATCGAACCAATCGAGCCAATTTCTTCCGTGATTGTTCCGGTTACCTTGGCAGGAGAATTATCTGTTGATGCATCATTTATTTTTGTGCGGTAGGTCTTGCCTGATCGCTCTTTATTGATCAAATAAATATTGCGCATTTACAACACATCCTTTCCCCCCACTATACGGTAGGGATTAGCCTTAAAAGTCAAAGTGCATCTCATGTGCTTACGGGTCGAATCACTGTAACTGATTTGAGTGCATATTGCCATATAGGTAGATGTTGGATCGTCATCATCAACAAAACTTTTGCGTCCGACACCGACAAGAAAAGCTCTGGTTAGAGTATTAGCCAGAGTATATAATTGCTCTGGAGTTTCCAATCTGCACCACACTTTAACTGTTATAGTACGATCATCATAAGTGGTATAGCCGGCAACCTCATCTATGTCAATAACACTACTTCGCAATGGAATAGTCACTTCTGTCTGCCGTCTCACTGGGGATCCAATATCAATACTTTCCACAGTCAATCCATAATCTGCGTAAGAATTTTTGCCATCAAAAGTAAAAGTATGCATTAGATTACTAACCCCCTTTGTTTTAAGCTAATCTTACCGCCTTGAAGCAGGTCAAGTGCCGATATAGTAGCGTTTGCAATTGCTTTAGAATCCAACATCAAAGTAAGCGATACAGGGCGTCTTGCCTCGAGCGATGTAGCTGCTGTATCTGTCACTGTGCCGGCTGTCACATTTGGGGCTTCCACTTTTTTAGGCAAAGAATTTAGAATAATATTGTGTAAGTCTTGTGTCTCCTTTTCCAATCCTGCCCCTGTATATCCCCCCAGCTTAGCCATAACACGAGACGGCGAATGGATCCCTAAATTCTTTTTGACTTGCTTAACCGTAGTACCCGTCATACCAGCAATTGATTTGTACACAGCCTCGCTACCCGACGCTATTCCTTTTGCGAAGCCCTGCGATACATTTTTACCAAGCTGCCTCATTTGCTTTTGTGTACTCTTATCAAGAGATGCTACAGATTTTTTTAGTTTGTTATACTGTTTTTGTAAATTTTGCAACTGCTGTTGTTGCTGTTTGACCTGTTGCTTTGTCGCTTTTTGAAGCGAAACAAGTTGTTCCTGTGTGCTCTTTTGCAGTGCGGCATTTTCCGTGACAGCCTCCTGCTTAGCAGTCGCATTACGCTGGCTGTAGTATTTTTTGTATTGTGACAACTGTGCATCAGACATTGCCGCCAAAGTAGACACATCTCCAGCAGAAGATACTCCGGCAGATTCAAGATCCTTTAATAAGTCACCCGACACCCCCCTCTTACGCAATGTATCCATGTTCGTTTTCCATTGCTGCACCATCTCAGCCTGTGTCTTCATGTTACGAATTAATCCATCCGCATTATTGGTTTTAGATGAAGAAGCTTTTTCAAACAACCCCCATGTTGATGCTATCCCGGATGCTGTATCCTTTACAGCATCCGTATATTCCTTTTTAACCTCTGCCATCTGCGATTGGAGATCCTTAATTGTTTCCTTGTAATTAGAACGAATCTCCTTTAGCTTAGACTGCATCGTCTTCATCTTTTCCTGGTATTTCTCGTTCTTTTCCTGCTGCGCATTTAGTAACTCATTGCGTGCGGTATAATACTGCTTAAGCGCATCCTTGTGCGCCTGTGTGCCCTTTTTAGTTTCTTTTACTACATCCTTCCACTTTTTAGTGATGGCTGTCTTGCTATACCCATGTCCATTGGTACGCAGATCTTTCATTTCGATCTTGCTTTCCAATGCACTTATCATCTCCTGCCCAAGTTCATTCGCAGTTTTCTTCAAGTTTTTCTTGGTCTTTTTCAGTCCCTTATTTAATCCGTCACCTGCGTTTTTCCCTGATTTTTCCGTTTTTTTAGATGGAGAATGGATGTCCAGACTTGATCTAATCGACTCATCGACAGCATTACCAAGCTCTTTACCAGCCTTACCAACCGCTTTTTTTCGATTGTTTAGACCTTTTACAACACCATCTCCAGTGTATTCACCGTCCTCTTCCATCACACGAGAGGGAGAATGAATCTTCAGTGCCTTTCTGAATCCGGAGTCCGCACTCTTACCAAGATCTTCGTATGCTTTGACTACTCTTGCTTTGTTTGCATTCAACCCCTTAATCAAACCATCGACCGAAGACACGCCCGCCTCTTCCTCCAATGCTTTGATCTGCTCCTTAGACTTTTGGATCGCATTCAACGCATCTGCTCCACCCTTCTCAAAGGCAGATTTCATATTTTTCGGCACTTTAAGATATGCCTTTTCCATATTTTTTTGCGATGCCTTTGACTGCTTATCAATCTGTGCATTAATAAGCCTACTTGCCTTTGACACGCTCATCGTACCATTCTTCATGCCATCCGTTATTTCTTTTGGGATAGCCACACCTGACTGTCTTGCCTTTTTAGCTAATTTCGTCAGGTTATTTACAACTGCATTATTAATAGACTTCACTGCATCGTCCGGAGATTTTGCACCAGACTTAAGACCATTAGCAAGTCCTTTCGGGATCTTAGTTCCTGTTTCCTTTGCGACCTTAACAGCTTGTTCAAATTGCTGTTTGCTCTTCTTAGAAGTCTTGCCGCCTATACTTGCTATATCCTGCTCCGCTTTTTGGAAGCCCTTTGCTACAGCACTATACTGATCAGCAGCCTTTTTTGTTGATTTAGCAGCCGCTTTGGATGATTTGTTTTGCTTCTCTTGTTCCGCATTTAATTTATTTGCATATTTTTGGCATCTGTCTACCTCTTGATTGCAATCCGACAGTGTCTGATTATATTTCTTGATTTCGTTACGCAGTTTCTTGCGATTCTCTTTCTCTTGTTCCTTCGTTTTAAGATACTGACGCTCTTTATATAAGGCATTCTGATACGTTTTGCTATAATTTTCGTTATAGTTCGGATTGTTCTTATTTTCCTCGTACTCCTTATTCAAAGCCTTTTGAGCTTCCGTTGCCTCTTTATATGCATCAGTTACTTTTTGCTGCGAATCAGTGATTGCCTGATTCGCATTTTCAATGTTTTTTTGCGCATCATACTGCGCCTTGTATATATCCTTTAAGTCATCCTGCAGCGCTTGTGTCAAATATAACTGTTTCCAGTTTTTTATCTGCTTTTCAATCTCCTTGTTGCTCATTTTTAACGTTCCCGTTTGTTCGTCGTACGACTTTGTAATTCCGGGAATCTGGCTAGATAGAGACTGCACAAGTGTCTTCATCTCGTTTTTTTGCGCCTTGCTTTTATTCTCTACTTTATTAAGTTCCATCAATCGTTTTGCTTGTTGTTCCGTAGCAAATGCCTCTGACTCTGATGATTGAATCTTTTCTTTGGAGGATTTTATTGTCTGCTGGATAGTTTCGTTTTTTTGCCGCATAGCACTTACGGTCGCATCAAATTCCTGTCGTTCTTTACGCTCTTCCGCTGATTCTTTGCTGGTTGCCGTCTTCAAAGCAACTACAGCCGTCGCAAGTGTACCAAGAGCAACCACAGCAATACCAATCGGATTTGCTAAAGATGCAATACTGCTTATGCCTCCGACTACATCCATTGCCTTTGAGGCCGCCTTAAGAGTAAGCATTGCTCCGCCTATAGCAGTAACACCCGCTACTACCCCCTGTGCATGCTCTATAATCCATGTCATTCCAGTCGTTACAACATCTATGCCCCCCGATGCCAAATTGATTAAATCTTCCTTATTTTCTTGAATTGCTGTTCCAATTTCTGTCGCAGCAGACAAAATACTTGGTGCTAATTCGACCCCTATTTCTCGCTTAAGCGCATCAGACTGTGCACTTAGTCTATCAAATTGATCATTCACTGCATTCATGGCATCTAGCGTATCCTGCGACAATACCGCCCCGACAGACTGTGCTTCTTTTTTTAACTCGTTAATTCCTGCACTGCCTTGTGCTATCAATGGATTTAATGTCTGTGCAGATTTGCCAAAAATGGTCATCGCTAAGCTATTACGCTCTGTTTCGTTCGCCACATTTCCTAAAGCATCAATAACATCCCAATAAACATCCTCGCTGTCGCGCAAATTACCATTGGCATCCGTGACCGATACAGCCAACCGTTCGTATGCTTTCACATATGTAGCACTTCCAGTTTTAGCCTTAGACATTGACTTAATATTTTTTGCCATGGATCCTGTCACCTGTTCTAATGATACATCTACCAGATCTTCCATGTATTTTAATTCCTGCAATGTATCTGTTGCTACACCTGTCTGCGTAGAAAGTGTATTCATATCGTCAGCATACAGACCAACATTTTTTGCAGATGAGACTGCCGATTCACCAACAGATTTAACTACATTTTTGACATCATTCAATCGATTTGATATAAAATTTCCCACAACATTTGCTTTTAAGGAATCTTTGTATGTATTTGTTTCAGCAAATACATTTTTTGCCTTTTTCCCATACTGATCTAATGATTTCGCACATTTATCAGTAGCGTTTTCTGCCTCATGCATGTATTTTTCATTCTGCTGCACTGCATGATTTGCTTTTAACACCTGTGTTTGCGCTCTATTTAACTGCGTTCTCCATGAATCAACCCTTCTGGAAGCTGTATCATAATTGCGTTCTCCTTTTTCTATAGCCTGTGCTAATTCTTTGACTCTTTTCTCTTGTTTTTCAAGCTCTTTATCTGTACCAGAAGAGGATGCCTTCATTTTATTCATGCCATCCTGTGCCAATTGATATTCTTGTTTTAGTTTTCCCAAACTTTCAGATACTTTCTGCTGTGTTTTTTCTGCATGCTCCAAGCCTACACGCACTGATTCTTGTTTGGATTTTTGCATGTTCAAAATATTTGTCAGCACCGTATTTTTTTCTTGCAAAGCAGTCAAACTATTGGCATTCTCTGCGTACCTTTCTTTAACGAGGCCCAATTCAGACCTCATCGTTGCCAGCTTTTTATTACAGGCCGTCACCGCACTTTTAAACTCTTTTTCCCCATCTAATACTATCGATGCCCCAATCTTTGCCTTGTTTGCCATAAATTCCTCCAATCAAAAAGGAGACCTTTTACAGTCTCCTAATCGCTTATATTCTTTTCCACAGTTATCTAACCTTTTCATATAGTCTGTTTAGCTATCATTGTTCTCCACTCTGCTAATTTACATGTTTTGACCAGTTTTCCAGTCTATTCATGTATTCTTTTTCTCTCCGGGTCTCTTCCATGCTATCTATAATGTTATTAACTTTTCCTGCCTGATCGTGGTCAAATTTGACCGTCAACCATGCAACTATTTCCATTATTATTATAAATGCACCAATGCCAATAAGCGCCCACCCCAAAATAGGACCAACAAACTTCTTAACAATCATTCCATACACTATCATGCACAATGCCCAAAACAAACCTCTAGTATATTCATTTTTCCTAAAAAACAAAACAATCAATAATATAAGCATCCCACTAATGGATATTGGCGAATAGTACATAATCATCCCCCCGTTTCTACAACAATCATTACAATATTTTGTACTAATATTATAATCCAAAACATCCTTATTTACAACAAAAAATCCCCTATTATATCGCTAAAAATCAAAATCTATAGGCTTTTCTATCTCATTTTCTGCTTTTATCAAATGCTCATAGGTTTGCCCGGTTTTATGTAACATATTCTCAACATCAAACAGCCTCATATATGCTTGATACAATTCTTGATACTCTCCAAACGAGAGCCACATTGTTTCCGTGTGACTAAAACCCAGTCTGGCCACACTTACATATTTCAGCCAGCCGAAGTCAATATTTACTCTGTCTCCGTCTGGCTCTCCTCGTTTTTTTCATCGACATTGGAAGCGATGCTCTTCGAGAATATCACATACAAATTTGCTGCCAGGTCATATACACCGCCTGCATTGTCTACGATGCTCTCTATGTCCTTTTTCGTCAACTCTGATCCGGAGGCTTTCGCACCATCTTCCAAAAAAAGTCTCGCTGTGTTACGCACTGTCGCTATATCAAGCTGCGTATTTTCCTTTGCATCACCAATTAGTTTTTTCTCAAACACATCCAACGATCCATGTTGATTCTGGAGCTGTTCCAGAGCATGAAGCCCACAGCATGCAGTGTAAACATTGCCGTCAATCGGCAAGTCATAAAGTCTCATATTGGTTACCTCCAATTACAGGCAGGGGAAATCCCCTGCCCACCTATACACTATGTTCATGCTACTATTCTGTAGCTTCCGCAGTATCGCCAAACAACGCTTTCAAGACAGCCACCGCCTCTTCTACCGTGTCTGTGATCACTGTTTCTTTGTATGTGCCATCCACTGGGTAGATTGTGCCCTCGACACCCGGCTTGGTATATTCCGTCTTATCCTCTTTTGTCTTAGCCTCTTCATCGCTGCGGGCAAAGGTCACTTTTGGATAAAAAGTTGCCTTATACTTACCATTGTTTTTAGCAGCGATGTAGCCAAATCCCTGGAATTTAGGCTTGTCCGATGTCTTAGAATTGACCACCTTATACTCTTTGCTTTTAATAGAGAGCGTCGTTACTTCTTCGCCTAAAATTGGAGCAAAGATCTCGTCATCATCATCGTCGATCGATAATGTGACCTTTCCACCAGTTACAGATGTATCCGAATCTTTCAATTCATTGTCTGCATATAATTTCGCATCATTTCGATCAAGCGCTTCCTTGAACTCGATCGCTCCAGCCAACTTAGCCGGCTTTGCATATGTCTTTTTGTCTTCGTCAAAATCTGCGTGGACAAATCCACTTAATCCTGTTGTTGCCATATAGTTAAATCTCCTTTTCTTTGTTTGTAGTCAGACAAATATGTCTGATGTTCGTGTCAGTTTCCACAGTGTTTAGCGCAGTTTGTGGATAACTAAAACCATTGTCAGACACGGTCTTCTTCACCGCACCTTGCAGCGCTGTATAATCCACATTTGACGGCATATATAAATGTATTTGCAAAAATACCGTTTCGCTATGTGGCGAATTGTCTGCATAATTCCCAGCTTGTTCCGTGGCTACATTATAGACAATGTAGGTATCTTTTTTTCCCTCATATTTGTCCCTTGCCACCTCGGAACATACACTCTTTAACGCCTTTTTTAACTGCCCTGTTACTGTCATTGCTTTACCTCTCTGTTAAATACTTCCTCCATCTTTGCTAATACATTTTTTTCGCAGGAATTGACCGCTCTTTGCATATAAGGCGACGGAATTTGGTGGCTGTTGCCGTATTCCAACCCCATTGCCTTAACTACATTAGGACTACCTTTTGGGTCTTTTCCCGCAAAAACAATGTTTCCGATATATGCGTTCGTGTCAGACTGTTTTGCCTTTCTGACTGTCAAGGATTTTACCAAACCAGATGTTTGTCTCTTAACCGCTTCCGGAGCAGATGATACAGATTCTTTGATAGATTGCTCCATCGCTTTTTGATAAACGGGCAATGCCGCATCGATCATTTTCGGTGCGACATCGTCAAAACTATCTTCCAGCTCCTTAAATAAATCGTCCGGAATATCAAATTCAAACCGTCCCATCTATCACTCCACCTTTCTGCACCATATTTCATCATATCTATGACTATCCTCATAATCATTGATATACAAGATCTCGTACGTCGCACCGTCATACAAGATCTTCATGTCAGTATTGAGTTCCCTTAATGTATGACGCGCCAAAAATCTACACTGCACTTCGCTCATATCCTTACCGGATCTGAATTTCTCCGTTCCGGATGTTCGCTTGAACGATGCCCAAGTCGACCGTACCGTCTTTTTTACGGGCACAGGAAATTCTTCGTCATCATCTTCGGAATCCATGCAATAGATCTCAATACGCTTATTCAGTTCTCCGGGATTTACTTGCATAAAGTACCTCCTAATCCTAACCGATATTCGCATTATACATCGCAAGCACCGTCTCCACTGTGCGATTCATGACCGCACCATCCACATATACAGAGCGATTGTCATACATGTCGCCACACAGTGCCAGCACTGCAATGGTTATATCCGGATGATTATCCAGACAATCTTCCACTCCATCAGAAGATACCGGAAGTCCTAACGCAGATGATACATAATGCACCGCCGCATCCAGATACAACGGTAATTCTTCCTCGCCTTCCTCATCCAGGCGCATATATCCAAGAACATCACTTGGTTGCAGTTCGCTTACTTTCATTTACTTTTCCTCCGGAAACTTTCTTGACATAGCCGGCACGAAGGAGATCATCCACTAACGCCTTGTCCGTTATGTCCTTGATCTCCCCCGGTGCCATTGCAATCTTCGGTCCGGAGAAGCTAACCGTTGCTTCTACCTTCATGCAATCCCTCCTATGATGCCGCCATCTTGAGCTTTGCGATTGCCTGCTGATTCTTAACTTTAGCATCGACTTCCGCCCATCCTACTACCCCGATGACATGCTGGGTAGCATATTTTTCTTTCAGAACCTGCAATTCCATATCTTCCGTCAGCTTCACCGCCAGCGCTACTTTTGGATTCACATAAATGATCGGTTCTGCATCTTTACCAATCTCCGGCATAGCATCGGATGTATAAACAGCCTTGCCAAGAATCGTTGGTCTGCCCTCTTCTGTAACATCATCATTAACAAGATAACGACCGTTTTTATCTTTGAGCAAGCGAACCGCCGTCAGCGTCGTGTCTCTCATTACAAAATATGCTCCCGTCTGATGAGCTGACTTAACGGCATCCTTTAACTTAATGATGTCGTCAAAAGAAATCACCGTGGCTGATTCTGACTGAATTTTTTTGGTTGCCGTTGATGTGCCTGTAATCTTACCCGGTGTGCCGATAAGCATTTCATGGTCGAGCCACAACGCAAACGCTTCCGCGATCTGTGTCGTTACTTCTGCGACAATGTCAAAGTCAGAATTGTTGACCAAAGACTTGCTGATCTTTGCTAATATGCCTGCCAAAAAGCCACTCAATTCAATGCTGGCAAATTTTTCCTTTGAACCTTCCAGCTCAGCAAATTCATCCGCATACGCTACCGCAAGAGATGTTCCATCCTCATCAACATACGGAATAGACAAATTGCCTTTGACATTATACTTCGCTGCATCATCGTATACTGGAGAAATATCCTTGATCTTTTTGATGATCTCATTAGCAATCGTGGTCGGAATCACTGCGCCATTTTCGCCTAATGTCATATCTGCACGATTCTCCCCTGTGACAACACCTCTAATGTAATCAGCAAATATTCTTCTGTCATCTTCCGCACGGTTTTCACCATCCTGGTCTTTCTTATCCTTTACCTCATCCTCATCTTCATCTTCCGGATTGTTCTCATCCGTTTCCTGCTGTGCGAGTTCTTTCGCCTTTTCTGCGGCAGTGATCGTCTTATCCAGATCAGCAATCTCCGCTTCAGCTTCATCAAACTCTTTCTGCTCTTCCTCGCTCATAGCACGGTTTTCGCCCTTTGCCCCCGCAAGGATCTCCTGCATGCGCTTTACCTTTGCACTTCTCTTTTCTCTCAACTGTTTCAAATACATTTGTTTCCTCCTTTTTTCTTTCATCAAAAAAGGAACCCTTTCGGATTCCTCTATTTTTAGAACTACCTTGTGGCAATTCTTGCTTCACTAATTCTGTTTTCAAAAGCTGTATAATCGATTCCCTGTCCGGTATCTTTAGAAACTTCAAACGATGTCTCTACCGCTCTCCATTCCACTTCTGCCTCATCATCTGATCGCAATTCGATAGATGTCGAAGCATAAACTGGATTCTTGTGCAAAATGAGCGATATTTCCGGCATGTCAAAGTCCTCAACATGGCGGATCGGTAAACCATCCGCTCTCTGTTCCAAGCGATCTTTAACATTGAGCATCTGGAAAGACCAGCCTCGCAGCTTATCAACATTTTGCACCACTTCCGGGTCATCAATGACCGTCTCCGCTCGTAATCCAATTCGATCTTCTTTTAATGTAAGATTGCCAGCAGCCACACTCGCCAATTCCCGGTCTGCCAAGTGATCTAATAACAACCTGACATCGTGCGTTCTGTCCAGTGCTTTGGTAAATGCTCTCTGCTCGATCGTTTCCATGACCTTGCCATGTTTTGGCGTATAGACCGGGCGTGACGATAAGCGCCCCGGAACATTTACATAGCCGCTTATATGCAGCTTATTATCCCTGACCTTCGCCTGCATGATCGTCCTCCTTTCCAGCAGATCCATCTACACTTGAAATCTTGTCGATATTCGGTGTATACGCCTGCTTTGTTTTTGGATTGTACAACACCGCATCCAATCCAAGTTTTATAAAGTCAATGCCCATAGGAGGCATGTCTTCCATGTTGCGAACCTCATCAATTTGTAAGAAGTTAGCTTCTAACGCTGTCTTATAGGCGTTGTATCTCTCTTCAATGCTTCCTCTGATGAGTTTCGTTGTGTCTATTGCAAAGTAACAGTTCGTCTTTTCCTCTTCTAGTAAAAACACTCGATTGAGTTCCGCTTCAATGTCGTTGACAAGCGGCATTACAGCTAATTTGATCAAGGTATCAAAGTCCTCTTTCGTTCCATGCCCCTCAATGATGCCATACGGAACATGGAATATCGCAGCTATAGCCTCTGCATTTGATTCCTTGTTTTCATTCAACTGCATCTCCACAGATGTGTTGGATGACTCTTGAAACTTCGTTCCCTTCGGAAGTACAATCGCATTTTCTTCCCCGGTTCCAAACAACCTGCGAAAAGCTCTTTTAACTTTCGAAACCTGATCATTGGTTAGCTGGAACTCCGATGTCAGAAAGCCCTTTTTATTCCCGCCCTTCACAGCCAAAGAGTGCTCAAGCACATACTCCCGATATGCTGTGGCAAGAATAATAGTGTTTTCTTCTGTTATCGGTTTTGACTTCCAGCCGTCTTCCGTGTTACGAAGCAACTTAAAAAAGTCGAACGGTTGATAACGCTGTCCATCTACCATAACCGTATAATCCTTATAAATGTGATCTGCATTGTGCATTATGCTGACACAGGACTTCTTGACATAATGTAGTGATCTAGGCATTGAATATTCTCGGTGGATATATGCATAGCCACCACTGCCAAGATAATAGTCACTAATCATAGCTCGCCAAAACTGTGTTAAGGTTAATGTATCACCCGTATCTCTGTTCAATGTAAAAAGACGATTGTCCGAATTTTGAACAACCGTCTTATCCCCTTCCTGCCGATATAACCTTATTGGCAGCGACCCTATAACCCCTGCAATAATGCTTATGCATGCCGCCACTGTCGGTAATTGCAATGCCTGATCTCTCGTTATGCTTGTGTTAGACACTACTGCTGATAGCAACGCCACACTAAGATCTGATTCGTCAATTACATCATTTACTTCTTTGTTATCATCAGCACGGTTTTCTCTATGAAAAAACAATCCCATAATAATCCTTTCCGGTGTCGGATTCCGACACTTAGTAATAAACAAAAAATCCATTACCAAACAGAACTTCTTGCTGCACCAGATACACCGCATCAATAAGTGCTACAACCATATCCACTTTGCCATTGGATTTTTTCTTGTTTACATATTTATTTTTATTCGTGTCCTCAACGCATCTCGCATTGGAAAAGTTAATTTCCAACATAAGATTTTCTTCGTAATGAAAAAGTTGTTGCAATATTTGTTCCTTCAAATACTTTGTTGCCGGATGCAACACCGAAGAGTGCTGCTTAATCTGGACACATTCAATTCCGTTTGCTTCCAACTTATTGATCGTGGAAATTGCATTATAGCGGTCATATCCAACCTGTGCGATTTCCACGCCATAGGTCTTTGGCAAGTTTAGGATAAACTCTTCCACAAATCCATAATCTATAACCTCACCACCGCAAGCAAAGCAACAGCCTTGCCGGATCAGTTTGCGGTAGTCAACATGCTCCTTCTTTTCCTTTAACGCTAATTTCTCTTCCGGAATAAATCCCCATACCCTTGCATACATCTCATCATGGTACATCGTGACCATAGCAACGGCTGTATTATCATCGGACTGCGACAAATCAAGTCCCAGCCAAACACGCTTGCCGCACCAAAACGCATCGTCTTTCGGAATCTTGCAGCGCTTGACTTTATTAACATCAATATAGCCCTCCACACCAAGTCCCTTGTACCGAATGTTGCAGTGTTTGCACAAGAAGTTTTCACGCTTATTCTCATAATAGATCGCCATCGTGCGTTTTTTAAGCAAATCATCATACACTGTTTTGTTATGCACACTCACAGGGTTAGCCTGATAGATCACTCGATCATCTTTTTGCCACACCTCATCTTTTTGCAATGCATCGTCCGGCTCATACAATAACGCAAACACCCTTGTGTTGTTGATGTCAAACAGACCATCTAATGTTTTTTTTGCAATGTCAATCTCATCGATCATCACATTGTTGTCATTAGGGTACTGCGTTGATATGATAATTCCTAATTTATTGACCAACACTAACTGTGATGATCGCATCGCCTCTACAGGATACTCATCCAAAGCACCCGCCTCATCTGCGAGAAAAGCATTCGCCTGTTTACCATCCATTCCATCCTTGCTATATGCGAGAGCCACATAGGTACTCTCTGTGAGATCACAACGGATCTCACTTCGCAGCAGTTCAAAATGTTTTTTACCGTTTGCGTTGTATAAGAGCGGAGAACTCTTGATTATTTTACGGATTGCCATCTTAAGCTCGCTGGATAATGCCAGATCTGGTGCTACGCTGAAAAATCGTCCAAACTTCGGTTCTGTCAGCATCAGTAGAATAAATATCACCGCAGAATTAAAGGTCTTGAAATTTTTTCTGGAAATCTCAAGCAACACTGTTTGATAATATCTGCTTCCATCCTGCGACATCGTGCATAATGCAGCCACGATCAAAAGCCATGCATAATCTTCCAGTCCCTCATACATGCTGCAGTGCAGATCCGGATGCACCATGATTTTCAGCAAACCGGAAACAACCGCCAATGTGTCCACATCCACATATGCTTCCGCATTTTTGCCATCTGCTATTACAAGCCACTGTATTGCCTGACGCTTTACATAGATCGGAACTTTGTCGTTATTTGGTTGGATGCACCACTGCGCATATTCCACAGCCCTTGACTGCTTAACCAATTCGTCCATTCAATATCTCCTTCAAAGGATCTGCATCCTCATCCACCTTTTTGGGAATGCTGCGTAATGCCGACGCAATGGTCATGACATTTTCTCTCTCAATGTCGCTCTGCATCTTGCGTTTTGTATGTACACTTCGCTGGAGCGATGCATAAGTTTTTTCGAGCGACGCTAACGACGCTGATAAATCTCTGAATTCTGCATCCCTATAATCCCCTAAGCGGTCATAGATGACATTGATCTGCTGATCTAATCTTTGTAACTTAGCAAGTAGCTCCAACTCTTCCGCGCGCAGCATACAATAACGATTGATGGTTGCTCCATACAGATCGTCCGCTTTGTCAATGCCCTTAAGCAAGGCTTTCATTCGTATGAATTCTTTATGCGCATGCGGATTCTGCTTGACCAAGGCATCTTCTTTCAATTTCTTTCCTGTCAAAAGGCTCTCTTCTCCAGCTTGACGCTTAGCCAATTCTGCTTTCGTTCGGTGGCTCTTTTTCTCTGTTCTTAAAACACTAACCGGCTTAGGCGGTGTCGGCATTGCGTCCCCTCCTTCCTCTCAAAAAAACTGATGTGGGAATATTTTATGCATTACGGCAGGCTGTCGGTGCCAAGGTGCTCCCTATTTTAGGGCGTCGACACCCCGGGGGGAGTCATAAATCATCATCTTTAACTCTGCTCGATTAAGCACACCCTTTTCTGCCTGTTCATGATGCTCTCGACATAGCGTGATCAGATTCTCTTCCTCCAACGCAAGGTCAAAGTTCTCTTCCAAAGGAACAATGTGATGTACACTCAATTCCTCTGCATTAAGCACCTGCAACTTTTTTAGGCAATAAACACATAGGAACTTGTCTCGCTCCTTAATATGCTCACGCATCCGTTTCCATACCTGCCTGTTTCGAAAACGAACAATCTCCTTGTTTCGTTTCTCTACAACTTTGGCACACTTTACCGGACACGGATCTCCTCGTGCATGGATGCGTCCACATCTTGAACAAGATTTCAACATATCCTCTCCTCCTCATCAGATTGACATATGTTAATAGTCTGTCTTACTCACTCTATTTTTGCTGCTAATAGAAGAAACTCTATTTTTGCTCTGTCAGTTTTACGCCAGTTCAATATGACAAACCAACCAGAAAAAGCAAAATAAAAAAGGTTAAACACGAAAGCTCAACTTATCCATTGCTGCATCCATCGTGTCCTGTGTCACGCCAATATATCTCATCGTTATCTCCACACTGGCATGATTTAATATCTTCTGAATTGTCACTGCATCCTTAGTCTGCCGGTAAAGATGATAACCAAATGTTTTTCTCAATGTGTGTGTTCCCAATTGATATAGGCCAAACTCTTCGCCTGCCTTGCGTATGATGTTATACGCCTGCTGTCGGCTGATAGGTCTGTTCTTTCCCTGTCTTGATCTAAACAGATACACATAGCCTTCCTTGTCAGCTACATATTTCTTGATCTTACTCTTTAATGCCGCATTGATAGGGAAGCTCCTTTCCTTGCCAGTCTTTTTCTCACGCAAGGTAATTCTGTCTTTGCCCTTAACATCTCGCACTCGTAGTTTAAGAATATCGCTAATGCGCAATCCGGAATAGATCCCGAAGAGGAACATCATATAGTCTCTTTCGCTTCTCCCCTTCAAATAATCCGCAATGTCATTAACCAGCTCCATGTCACGGATTGGCTGCACCGAGTTCAATTCACTATCACCTCCTGCAAACAAAAAGGAAGTCAACTGGTTTGATCTGCATCAAGCCAGCAACTTCCCTAATCTTCGACACTATCAATATATCACATAATTGCTTCGTGTTTCTCTCATCTTTTTGCAATTTAGTTTTGTGTGTCGAAATCCGACACCGACTGCTTATAATCTTCACATTTAACAAATTCTATTATTGCTCTAGGACTATTTGGTTCGCCAAACACCATGACCTGTAACACCACACATTCCTCCCCACGAACGGATGTATGCATTTGTATTGTTTCACGAAAAAACGGACTTTTAACTTCGCACCATTCAAAAAAAGATTTCTCATGCGACTTTTTTATTTTATTTACTTCCATTTGTTACTACCTCGCTTTCTCCCAATTTATCGCCTGTCCACATTCTGGGCAATGCGCATATTCTTCATAATCCACTTCATATCTTTTTTGGCAATTTGGGCAAATCCAAGTATCATATACTATATTCCCATCAAAATCAAAACCATCTCCTTCGTAGTCAGGTTTTTGTGGCACCTGCTTTTTCCTCGCTTCCTTGCAGGCATTCCATTCGTCAACATCGTCATCCGTGAGTACAATCGCTTTATGTGGGTGCTTACAATCATCAGGGACATGCTGGCAGAAGATTTTTGTGAGTTCTTCCAGTGATATGCCGATAAGTTCCTCTAAATCCTCAAAGTCTGCTAATTTTTCTAAAAGTATTCTTATCTTAGTTTCACGACTGTAATTTGCTTTAAAAAGTTCGTTGGAAATGTCATATATTTTTGTTCCATCTGAACAACCCATCACTTTTGTCAGTCTCTCCATACTTATCCCTCACTTTCTAACAACTCTGGGTTGTCAAATATGTTACCAACAACCTCTGCATTAACCATGTTTATCCAATAGCCTAAATCTTTTCGATAATGTCTGCCTCCTGACCAGTCCACATAAAATCCTATGTGTTCTGTTTTTTGACTATCAAAGCAGCTTTGATATGCTCCATATCTGATTTGTGCATATATATCCCCAAAATGATGTTTTATGACATCATTTTCCCAAATCAGATTACCATTCTTATCTTTCAATCCTGTGCATTGGCAGATTGTAGATGGGTCTACTTCGCACCATCCATCTGTCTCTCCTCTAGAATAAAACATTGTGTTAAGTTCAAATATTACATGGACTTCTTTGTAATGTATATCAAACACATCCAAACCTTTTGCTTGATAACCTTGCACCCATTCTCCGTTATCAAGTCTCTTACCCTTGAATAAATATCTATCTTCCATATTCTCTCCTATTCCGCTTCAAATTGAAGCCATTTCTTAACTTCTGCATTGCAATTCTCACAAGTTTTTATTTGCTCTACAATCGCATTTACCAATACCTACAAAGCAACGCGCATTTATCTCTACCTTTCCTCGGCATCTCGTTCCGTTCCTGCTCCTTTTTCTTGACTAAATTGTATTTTTAATATATGCTTTTATCTGGCATAGCTCAGTGGATAGAGCGCGCCTCCTATAAAGGCATGGTCGTGGGTTCGAATCCCACTGCCCCTGTTAAAGACACCTTCGGGTGTCTTTTCTTGTGGTACCATTTCCTTATTGAACAAGATTGGTAATTCTCTCATTATACGTTTTCCCCTATTGCTCATCTGTCTCCTCCTCTTTTTTTCCGAATATCACTCCGCTACAGTTATCCACGCACTCCGGATAAGTCTTTTGCGCCTCCCGGACATTTCCACCCAAACATGATGTCTGGAACTTCCGAAAGCGATTCATTCGAACCAGATATTCACTGTCCGATGTTTCCGTTTTACTATATTTACAATCCGGGAGACGACAATGAAAGCAATCCGGATGCACACAGCCTTCCGGCTTAGCTTTTTTCTTCATCGTCATCACCTCCAGCCGTCTGCTGTGCCAATATCCTCTGTTCCAAAGCATTCATTTGTTCGACAGTCACCGTTCTCTGGCTAAACTGTTGAAATTGATTTCTCGAACGGATCGGTTGCGAAACACGTTTAACCGGCGTTCCGGAAGTCGTATTTCTCGCTGACCAAATGTCTATCTGCGCCTTCCAATCCCTAATAGGATTACCTCGAGCGGTTCTCCAATTTTTAGCATCGTAATACGCAAAAAATTCTTTCGGATTAACCTTACTGCACTTCTGTGCTACATATTGTTCAATCTGTTGCAAAGTAGGATGTTTCATAGATTCATCAATCGCCTGCACATTGTCTCGATCCGATCCGCTTTGCGTTTGCGCCATACATAAATAATTATTATTTACTTTAACTTTACTTTGTTCCTCCGAGTCTCCTTTTTCGTCCAAAATTATGTATTTTTCCGATAAATGGGTGACTTTAACTAAGAGGTACTCTTTTTTCAAAAAAATTTGTTTGCGCTTTTTGGTTGCGTGGATGTAAAACTCTTGAATATCTTTCGATGTCAAGATTCCATGCTGTTCAAATTGCGCACTCGAAAAAATTCCTCTCCTCAGGCAGAAGCTAACTATGTCTGACACTTTGTTGATCACCTTGGCATTTCTATGCAAAGTAAAAAGCACAAAGTCTGTACAAACTCGCTCATCCCACTGGATGTAATAGCCCTCTCCTGCAAATATCTTCTGACAAATAGCGATCAGAAATGCGTGACCCTCATATCCGTATTCCTTAATCAATTTGTCAACATTGTCATTATTCACCACATTTATCGGAAAACTGTCTAATCCAGTCTTCCTCATGCGCTGTAACCTCCTTGTATGTATTCATCTAGGGTCGCATAAGCAACCAGTCCGCCTTGCCATAAAACAAATCGTCCAAGTCCCCATGCATAGAGTCATACACTGCCCCTGCCATAGACGCTAGTGCACCCCTAACCTATAGCGTAAACGCACGATACCACATCCCGTAAACGATACAGCATCCCACTGAACTATAGGCGTACTACTTATGCTCGGCTGATCAGGCGTCGCATAAATGCAGCGTGGTGGAATCGAACCACCAATTATCACCGCTCACTGCTTACATTCCAAAATGTTTTTTCACAAAATCCGGCAAATTATCTCTACCAATAAATCGAAAAACATTGTCCTTGCAAAAACCACCGGCACATGAGAGCATTTGCGATCGAACATCCCCTACGTCCTGATTACATGCAGTCATAAATCCGTCGCAATACGCCTTCATTACATCTATCTCAAAATCTCTTTTTGTCTTTGGAAATCTCATTATTTGCTCCTTCCCTTATTCCATGATTCGCGCTTCCGGTTCCAGTTTTGCCGCCCAAAACGAGAACAACTATGTGTCTTATAGTCATTTCGAATGTCCCGCAATGCTCGAAAAAAATCTGTCCTGTGGCGATAAAACGTAGCCTCGGAACACGGTACGCCATATAATGCGTCCAATCTGGCAAAAGACATCCCCGGATTCGTGCAATATTCCAATATGTAAAATGCCAAATCCTTACTAACACTTTGCGCCGCCAACTCGACCATGTTGATCTTCTCGTTAAGTTGCACCATGCGCAGTGCTTTGCGTTCTACGGCAGAATCCATGGATTTCGCCGTAGGAACATCATCATAACTGCTAGCTGACACCCCTAGATTCTCATTTAATTCCTCCAATTGTTTGTGCCACCATGGGTATTGGTAGCAAAAGTTTTTCAGTTCTCGGTATTCGTACCGATTCATACTTTTTATGTCTTTATCATCTCTGCGCAATGATCTGCCTCCTTCTCTTCTGCCGCTTGGCGGTGGATTAGACAACTTCCCACATATCTTAACTATCCGCATTCTTATACTCCCCCGTGCAATCTACCATGCGTTGCTGCACGATATCTCGTTGATAGTTATGCGCCAGCAGCAACAATGCATCTGCTAAGACTGTCACATCGACATCATCCGGTAAATAGCGACGGAGAAAATCAGCAACAGAACACCCCTCTGTCCGCAGAATATATTGAGACAGTGACGGAATATAGATCTGTTCCTTCTTTGATTCTCCCGGTTGTTTTCTATTCGCACATTCCTGCTGTTTGGTTGCATTGGGCACATCCGACTGCGCCTGTGGTTTTGCTTTTTCTACCTTAGGCTTGTCCACATAATTTGCCTGTTCCTCTGGCGTCAATTTGGATAGCTTGTATGCCGTAGACTGCTTTATCTCACCATTTTCTAACTTCTTCATAAGTTCCGGGCGTAAATGTTTCGCTATCGCTTCCAGCTCTGCCACTTTAGTCTTTGACACGTTCATCAAGTCCGCAATCACATCTCTGATCCTGCCTTTTTGCAGATCGTAGCCATTCAAAGACATCCCCTCTGCTTTCATTCGGGTCAATTCTTCCTTTAGCACCTGCTCCTCTTTGATCAACGTAGCAATATCCTTTGTACGATAAGAGTTACCCAGAATCAGAGTTATTCGTTCCTCATGTTCGTTCTTTACCGACTTTATGCGGACTGACACCACATCAAATCCCTCATACCCCTGTTCGCGCAAATACCCAATAGCGTTATATCTGCGTTCACCATCTGTGAGGCGGTACTCACCCTGCTCGCATGGATTAAAGGTAACAGTCATCGGCTCTAACAAACCAACCATTAAGATTTTCGCAGCCAATTCTTTGATTTCACTCTGTGGATAAAAGTTGTCCGAATTGCGATAGATCTTGTCATACGGAACGTCTGTAAGCGCTAACCTGGCACGATCCGTATTATCTGCATCAGCAACAGACGCCGCACTCAACCCATCAAAAATGCTAAATTTATTCACGCCAGTCACCTCCCAGCAGTTCATCTAACAGCGCTATGTAGTCCTTAGATGCGTTGCAACGTGGAGAACTTTGCGTAATCGTTCCTGCACCAAAAGACCGACGCATCAACGGTGTGCTATGGCGTATATGAGTTTGCATATATGATTGTCCAAAATGACTACGCATCTGACATTCTGCCTCGCGGGACGAAGCATTGTTCTGGAACATAGTTCCAAAAATCATCAATTTAATATCCGGACGTATCCTGCGTAAATCATAGAGTTGTTCCTGTAAACGTGTCAGTGCAGCAAGCTCAAATCCACCAAGACGCATCGGTGACAGCACCAAATCTGATGCCATAATCGCATTAACTACTGTCAGATCCAGTTGTAGTCCACAATCAATCACGCAGTAATCATAATCTTCTTGCACAGAATCCAATGCTTTCTGCAATATGTTGATCTGATTCATCTTTCTTTCGAGCATGAGTTCTGCATTCGTTTTCTGCAGCCACTCATTCGCCGGAAGCACTGTTAAACTGCCAGACTTTGGTGTTCTGCAGTAATCATCTACGGTAATATCATCAGATACAGATATGCCATTCTGCATCAGCTTTGCCATGCCGCCAAACGATGCAGAATACGCTCCAAACACTTTTGACGAATCGCCTTGACAATCGGCATCTGCAAATAATACCCTGTTACTTTTGCTTAACAAATATGCTATATTGGTGGCGGTCGTTGTCTTACCTACGCCACCCTTTAATGCTGCAACACATATGGTGTACATTATTACCCTCCTTCTTTGACGATCGTGTGCTTCGGTGTCTCCGTATACACATTTTCGCTGTGACAAAAGCTACACACTGCATTGCTCCGTCTGGTACTCCAATACTTTTTTCCACAACTTTTACAATGCACGATAAAAAACGGATCACTGACCCGATATTCGTCTTTCCACATAAATCCTCCTAACAAAATATCCGTCAGTGGATTTATTGACGGATGAACCATATGTTTGTTACAATAGATCTGTACGGTGTAACTTGTATGGTTCATCATAGGGGCAGTAGATTCGTCTACTGCTCTTTTTTTACTTTTGGCTGATACACCTGACTGATCGTATAGATAAATCCGCCACACGGACAAAACCTTTTGTCATGTCGCAATGAATAGATCTTGCCGCACAATCTGCATTCTTTATGGCTGTCTAACGTAGTCGCCCTCTGTACTGTCATAAGGTTCTCCTTTCTTGTTCTCTAATCCCCCGGCAGGCTAAACGCCGGGGGATCAAAATAGGGTGGGAGTTTGCCCGTCATGCCGATAGCTCAGCAATTTGTATTATCCCGCTTTCTCTTTTCGCTGCTTCGCAACTCTCTTGTATCCAAGCTGAAGCATGAGCGTATCTGCTAACTTACCAGTCACATTACAACGCACTGTATCTTTTTCCTCTGATGTTAATGTTTCAAAATCGACAAATTTGCCGGCTTTTTTAATTAATATTCTACACATAGAATCACCTCCAAAATTGTGACAATATATGAAGTGATCTGGTTGTCTTATGCTTGCTTAGGGCGTGTTTGTATCACCAGATCAACCTCTTATTTTATTTATCATCTTCCGGTGCAGCCGGACTTTGCTCTTCTAAGTCCGGCTGTTGCAATGTCAAATACTTTTCTATTCCGGTTGCCAGCACAGCAGCTTCATTTGCTGCATTTTTCAATTTCACAACCCGATCTAAAAGACCTTCCCCGTCTACCATCAGATCAAGACGCAACTTTATGTCTGTCTTATGCCAGTTGTCCATTGTTTCCCCTCCTTTCTGTTTTTGTTTGGAATTTGTTAAACCATAATACTTTGTGATATCCTTAATTTACAGGCTCCTGCATGAGCCGAGTTATACGAAAGGGGTAAACAAATGGATGATTTAACAAATTTCCAAAAAAAGGTCCTAACTCTTTTGTATAAAGAGATGCTTTGTCGAATGGATACCCTCCCACCCGACAAGGCAAATTTCTTTATAAACTCCAACTATGTTAGAGACCTAATAATGTCCGATGTCAGCAATGAATACATAGCTGAACAATGTTGGAAATTAAAATCTCGTGGATACATAAATTGTAGTCCCGGAGATAATTTGGCTAACAATATCGAAATAGAAGATAAAACCATCATCTATTTTGAAAACAGCTTTAACAGAAATATGTCCGCTATAACAAACTTTCTGTTAAAATTAAAATAATTGTGAGCAGAAGAATTAGTCGAACTATGTTAAAACATTGACTAATTCTTCTGTTTATCTGCCTAATCTCTGCCTGCATGCGATAGACATTGTTTACCAGCAGATCATTATACAAATCATACAATGCACGGACATTATTAAATACAAACTGTTCTCTTTCGTCTCTTGCATCTTCTATCCCTGCTGTATGGTATTGATATTTGAATTTTCCTTTCATCCAGTATTTGTCGGAAAATTCCTTTTCTGACAACTTGCGATCAGAAAATGATGTATCATCTCGCATCGTTACCCTCCTTCCCAAATTCACGCACTTGCTTAGGGCGTGTTTGTATCATCAAAACTGTATTGTGTCGTTATGGCACATTGTCTGCACGCTTTTCCACAATATGCTTAATACATATCCATTGAATGTCATCCCTTGCTTCTTTGCATTCCTCTTTAACTTGCTATGTAATTCTTCCGGCAATCTTATTGTTGTTACCATACAATTTCTTTCCTTTCGTTTTGATGGCAATATCATACAAAAAATACCGAGGTTATCTCGGTACGTTAGTACCGAGGTTTGTCAATCAGCGCCAGCTCTCGCTTTTAGCGAGATTTTTTCCCAAAAAAAATATAGTCCAATGGTATATTATATATAGCCGATAATTTTTTCGATTCATCATATCCAGGAATTTTATCTCCCTTTTCCCATCTTCTAACAGTAGATCTATCGACTTGCATTTTTTCTGCCACTTGTTCCTGTGTCATTTCTGCATTAACCCTTGCCGCCGCCAAACTAATTTGTAACACTTCCATCTTTCCTTTCTCCCCGTGTAGCCGATAGGTCAGCCTTCTTACCTAATCTCTACTCATTAGCTTATACAGAATCATCACCAGTAACACTACTGCTAAAAATCCCATACATATCTTTACCGGAATAGGCATCCCCATTTTAACACCCACAATAGTTGCTAAACAGAGAATTACAGTCAATGTGTGTCTAATCTTATCACTGCTTTTCATTGTATTATTATATACGATGTGCTATACTTCAAGTGGTTGGGGCTTTCGCCCCTCCCACCCTAGCTATCAACTTAGTCTTTTAATAAAGCAATGAGTGTTGCGAGTACTCCGACCGCTTCTATTATAAGACTTAATATCTCATAAGTTGATAGCTTTTTTCTTTTCTTTTTGTCTTTCTTCTTTTTATTAGCCATCGTTTTCCTCCTTTCCAAACACATTATATCTCGCTAATAGCGAGATGTCAACCCTTTTTGCGAGATTATTTTTACTTTTTGTTGCATTTTTCTCGCTTTTATGGTATTAGTATCTTATAAGGAGGTTGTATCATATGGCAGAAGACGAATATAAAAAAATTTTTGCAAAAAACCTTAAACACTATATGACATCGCAAGGCAAAAACCAAATGGATCTTATGCGCGATTTAGGATTGAGTTCTTCAACCGTATCAAATTGGTGTACAGGTGCAAAACTTCCACGTATGGATAAGGTACAATTGCTTGCAGATTATTTTCATATTATGAAATCCGACTTGCTAGAAGAAAAATCTGCCAGTAATACAGATGATTACTATCTCAATCCAGAAACAAGCAAAATAGCACAAGAGATTTATGACAACAAAGAACTATCCTTACTCTTTGACGCAGCCAGAGACGCAGATCCCGAAGATCTACAAACTGTGCATAGCATGTTAATGGCATTAAAACGTAAAGAGCAGGGTAATTCATAATTATAGACTAAGGGGGTGACGCAAATATACGATGATATTAATAGTTTTCTAATCGACTTTGGAAATTCTGTACCTGCATCAGTAACGGTCAATGAAGATGGCAGTTATAGCATTTTTCTCAATGCAAGAATTTCCCACGAAAAACGGCTACAGGCCTATCAACACGAATTAAGACACATACTTAATCACGACTTCGAAACTGCAAACATTAACGTCAACGACATCGAATTGACAGCACATCACAACAAATTATGAAAATCTAGGAGGTACAAAATGATCTATCTAATTATATGGGCGGTTCAAGGCGCCATTTGGGGATTTGCAACAAACAAAATCGTTGAAAATAAAGGATATGATGAAAATTGGTTCTGGTGGGGATTCTTTTTCGGGCTCATCGCTCTTCTTGTTGCTTTATCCAAACCAACAGTATACCATCATTCCGAATACGAATCATCAGAGTATTCACCGCTCTCTAGCGCAGCTAATTCTTTCGTTGCAGAGCATCGCAAAAACAGCATGAATGATGGCGATTGGGAATGCTATTTTTGCCACAGAATAAACGCCGACTATGTTACCAATTGCGGTTGCGGCAAAAGCAAGGAAGAAAGCGAACAGCAAAAAGCAATAAATGCAAAAGCACAAAGGGAATTGCGCGAACGACAGAAAAAGCAACAAGATTCTATATCCGATAATGCTAATACCATTGAACTTATTAAAGAGTATAAGGAATTATTAGATTCTGGAGCAATCACGCAAGAAGAATTTGACAAAAAGAAAAGCGAGTTACTTTAATTGTGATATTCCGGAGTGATTTGGAACGTACTCCGGCGTCCTTCGGACCCGGAGTTTTTTATTGATTAACATAATAATGTACATTTAACTGGGGAGCCAAAGGGTGCTACGACAGCCACCGGACTTTACGAAAGGGGCTGATGCCAATGGTTACATACAGTGATTTATTTACTTTTGTGATTATGCTTTGCGCAGTGATTACTCTTGTTATATCGCTTATACGCAAAAAGTAACGCCCCAGCTTCGACAAAGTAAGGCGTTACTTTTTTCTTCTTATTTATGCCGGCGGCTAGTCTGCACCTAGCGTTTGGCTCTCTTGTTAAGTGTATTATAGCAAATCTGCTGTAAAAGTCAACTGCCCCCGGTCAACGACCAGAGGCAGTCAACACGTGTCTGGTGATACAAACACGCCCTAAGCAAGCTTATTGTATCACACACAGGCACATTTTGCAAAGATGTGTTATTTTTATACACATTTTTATAAATTATACCAAAGGAGTGTGTGAATATGATAAAAACAGCCTGCGCCTATGTGCGTGTATCCACTGACAAACAAGAAGAACTGTCCCCGGATAGTCAGATCCGTGAAATCAAAGAATATGCAGCTAGAAACAATATGCTTATCTCCAAAATATACGTAGAAGAGCATGGCATTTCCGGCAAAAATGCCAGTAAACGCCCGGCATTTCAGGAAATGATCGCCACCTGCAAGGAGAAATCACATCCATATGATGTTGTGCTGGTATGGAAATTCTCACGATTCGCCCGCAACATTGACGAATCGACCTATTACAAATCAATCTTGCGCAAGAAATGCAATGTAGATGTCCAGAGTGTATCAGAGCCAATTATCGAAGGTATGTATGGACGTTTGATCGAGATGGTGATCGAATGGTCGGACGAATTTTATTTATATAACCTTTCCGGCGAAGTTCATCGTGGAATGACGGAAAATGCTCTGCGAGGCGGTTACAACAGCAATGCGCCACTAGGTTACATCAAAAAGAAAGGCTGCATACCCGAAATAGACCCACCTAAAGCAGACATCGTTAAGTACATATATGATATGTACACGAAAGATGATATGGCAATGGCTGACATCGCTGCCAAGCTCAATGCTCTCGGTTATCGTAGCAACAGGGGTAGCAAATTTGAGTTAAAAACAGTCGCATACATCTTGGATAACCCCTTTTATATCGGGAAGATCCGTTGGAACTATTACGACAGAAACAATCACCAGCGCAAAAATGAGGATGAAGTTATCATAGTTGACGGAAAGCATGAGCCGATCATTACAGATGAGCAATGGGGATTGGCACAAGCCAAGCGCTGCAAGGCAAGAAAACATGGTGGATTTGGCCGCAAACGAACTTCCGTTACTGCCGGGCATTGGCTGTCAGGCATGATAGCCTGTTCCGAATGCGGATCCAATTTAGGCTATCACCGTGATGTGCATTTTTTTAATTGCTGGAAGCATGCTAAAGGAGTGTGTCGTTCCACCAGCAGTATCACAGAAACCAAAGCGATCCAAGAAGTTTTATCTGCACTACAGTCCCTTGCCGCCTCCGATTTTTACTATATATACAGCGAGCAAGCCGGAACGGAAACGGATGACCTTGAGGTGAAGCGTACGCAATCCGAACTTGACAGCTTGAGCGTAAAACTCAAGCGCGTAAAAGAAGCATACCGAAACGGAGTAGACACACTCGATGAATACCGAGAAAATAAACAATTGATCATGGCACGACAGAACGAACTGGAAGCCAAGCTAGCTACCTTAGAAACACCTATCGCTCCAAAACAAAATCGCAAGAAAGTTGATTTTGGGGAAATAATCCGATTGATTCAAGATGAATCTGTTACCACAGAGCAAAAAGCCACCGCTATACGAAAAATATTTGATCATTTTGAATGGAATCGTGAGAAACAACAGTTTTCTGCATTTCTGTCTGATGATATAATGAACACACAGTGCTCATCTTAGGAGTTTCTCCGAAACTCCATTATGATATAATATCTATATAACAAATGCCGTATTTTAGGCATTTTAGGGCAATTGCTACTATCCGAGTACGGTGGTCCTGACGGCGAAATTGGTGCTTCCATGCGATATCTGTCACAGCGTTATTCCATGGAAAACCGCATTGCGGCAGGAACGTTGACTGACATCGGCACCGAAGAATTGGCCCACTTAGAGATGGTTGCAACCATCATCTGCCAATTAACCAAGAATCTTACCCCGGAAGAAATCAAGGCTTCTGGATTTGACAAATATTATATCGATCACACCTTAGCCATTTGGCCACAGGCCGCAAGCGGCGAGCCTTTCAGTGCCAGCCAGTTCCAGAGCACCGGCGATACAATCACAGATCTTTACGAAGATATGGCGGCTGAACAAAAGGCACGCTTGACTTACGACAATATTCTCCGTCTTGTGAAGGACCCAGAGATTGCAGATCCGATTCGCTTTTTAAGAGAACGTGAAATTGTTCATTTTCAGCGCTTTGGTGAAGCGCTCCGCAAAGTACAGGATGAACGAGACTCACGCAACTTCTATGCCTTCAACCCACAGATCGATAAAAAATCATGCTAAAATTACATTGGGTTGAAGGCATTGCATTCCAACCCACAAATTGATAAAATATTATGTTATAATTACTAACTACTTCCCATATCGGAGGTTACTGACCGATCCACATATTGTTATTATTTTATTGGCAAAATAGCAATATGTGGTCAGGCAGTAAATTGGGATACACGAGAGTTGTATGATGCTTATAAGGAGATTGTAAAATGAAAATATTAAACATGATAGCTGCAGATGAAGAAATATCACAATTAAAAAAAGAGTTAAAGGAAAAGACCGGACAGAGTCTGGGGTTTAATTATGATTGTTATACGGGAATAGAAGACTACAAAGAACATCTTCGAGAGTGTGCTAAAGAAGGAAAAATAATAATACGCCCACAAGATGAGGCCGCGAGAAATAGATTTTCTACTGTGATAAGTAGACAATAAATCAGAAGGCGACAACGCTACCCAAAAGTTAAAGGAGGGATAAAATGACTCAAAAACATAAGGAAGCCAGCATGAAATTTATCGAGCATTTTGGATATTACCCAAATCATCCAAATGATATAGATTTTGATCAGGATGCCTATGCAGAGGAACTGTTAAAATGTGTCGAAGATAACTTTGATTATACAATAAAGAAGTATGGAACGGTGCCAAAAACAGAACAGCCTAAACCTGAAATAATTTGGGATTAAATACCACCAGTCGGAGATAACATGGTGGTATTTTTTGTATTACCGCACTTCGATCTGGCACATCTTCATTGCTTCTAAAGCATTCTTATGGCTTTCAGGCGTGACACCGGCGCAGCAATCCTGCAATACAGCAACCGGTACTTCCGGTAAATACGCTTTAACGAGCAATGCATTGGAAATAACACAAATATCCGTACACAGCCCCACCAACGTAATTTCTTCAATGTCTTCCTCAATAGCCAGTCTCTGTAAATAGTCTCCCAACTCTTTGGAGCCGAAGGTCATCTTCTCGAACACTTTGTCCTGTGGGCATTTCACCGTCTCGATATCCTCTGCCAGATTCCAACCGTCGGTTCCTTTGATGCAATGTGGCACCGGCAGATTTTTTCCTTCCTGCGTATCCATGTAATCATCAAAATGTGTGTCTTTCGTGTATAAAATCGTTCCTTCAAAGCCCTTAATTGTCTCAATAACGTTAGGTACAATAGCAACCGCTTCTTTCGTGCCAAGTGCACCGTCAATAAAATCATTTTGCATATCTACAACAATTAATACTTTCATAAATTCACTTTTCCTTTCCAACTATATCAAGCTTAAAAAGCTTCTAACGTTCTGTTTATTAACAACTCCAACTTCCCATACCTCAAGTCCTCCACAACCACATATTGCTTATTATGTCAATAACTCAAACTTCCCACACCCGAATGTACGCCAAAGTCCCATAATACTTATTACGGGGTACGTTTACTAACATTTTGTAAGGACAAAATCACTGCAAATATTTTGCCTCCATTCTCGACAAAACGCTCTTCTCTTGACACTCCTCGTCTTGCCGCAGCAACGCTTCCATCGATTTACGCTGTTCTACAGTAAGTGCATTTGAAAGATTTGCCACAATGAAATCCTTTTGTTCTGCCGTCAATAGCATCATTCTGCTTTTCGCACCAAATCCTATGCAAAAACGATGTTGCACGCTATTCGCATAGTAAACAACATAGCCTTTTTCCATTAAAAAGTTCTCAGCTCTGATACCTGTCAAATATTCGCCATAGGTCTCCTGTACCAATTTTTGGGCAGATGCCACATGCTGCCAACATTCACAAAATGTAAAAGTTCCATCCCCTGCTAAAAATCCGCATAATTCCATAACATTTCTCCTCCCTGGCAAATCCAGCATCCCCATCTCATTTATCACTTAAGAATTTGTTCTATCTCCTGCAATTCTTCCTCACTAAACTCTAAATGTTCTATACAAGCCGCATTATCAATGATCTGCTGCTTTCTGCTTGCGCCGGCTAGAACTGTGACAACCGCCGGATTATGCAGGCACCAAGACAATGCCATCTGAGAAAGCGTCTGTCCCCGTCGCTCGGCGAGAGTATTTAACTGTTGCAATTTGCTGACCAATTCTTCATTCAATTGTTCTCCAAGCCATGTATTTCCTCTTCCCACACGCGAATCTGTTGGAATCCCATTTAAATATCGGTCTGTTAAAAATCCCTGTGATAATGGAGAAAAGACTGCAAGTCCAATCCCATGCGCCACCGCGTATTGATCCAGACCATCCTTTTCCACTTGACGGTTAAGCATCGAATATGACGGCTGATTTGCAATAAACGGCGTCCCCAATTCCGTAAGCAGTTGCTGCATTCTCTCGGTCTGCTCTGCATTATAATTCGAGATTCCCACATACAATGCTTTGCCCTGACGAACAATCTGATCCAACGCATGTGCCGTCTCCTCAAGCGGAGTATCCGGGTCAAAAACATGATGATAAAAAATGTCGACGTAATCCAATTTCATCCGTCGTAAACTTTGATCCAAGGAAGCGATCAAGTATTTGCGAGAACCATTTCGATCACCATATGGTCCGTCCCACATCTCATAACCCGCCTTCGTTGAAATGCAAAGTTCATCACGAAATTCACGCATTCCCCGGTCTAATATCCGCCCAAAATTTTCCTCTGCACTTCCATTATAAGGATTCCCATAATTATTCGCCAGATCGAAGTGTGTAATCCCCAGATCAAACGCTGTATGTACCATTTCTTCCATATCGCTGAAACGACCCTGATGCCCAAAATTCTGCCATAATCCCATAGACACTTTAGGCAGTTTTAACCCGCTGCGGCCACAACGCGAATAGATCATTTTGTCATATCTCTTATCACTCGGCAAATACATTTTCTGTTTCCTCCTGTTCCAAAAATAACAACATAACGTCACAATTCTCTTTCAGTGTATCATATATTTTACATAGAATCTATCCCAATCATTTTTTCCATAACAAACACGACGTACTCATCTTAGGAGTTCCCCGGAAATTCCATTAGGCATAGAAATCCTGTGCCGTTATTTATGACCGTATGCATACAAACTGCAAGCAAATAGAAAATATATTTCCCTGCAGATCTGCTGTGATCTGTCCATTCATCTGTTCTACAAGCTGACGTACAATTGCCATTCCAAGTCCGCTCGACGTGGTACTCCTCGCCAGATCCGCCTTATAAAACCGTTCAAATATCCGCTCCACATCAATATATTCCGGGTGCATCACTTCATTTTGTACAAGCAGGCATGCCTCTCCCTCCTGCTCTGACAAAACGATCTTTACATGTCTACCACCATGTTCCCATACATTTTTAATCACATTTTGCAGCACTCTGCGCATTGCCTGATCATTGCCAAGCACCCATAATGCGCCCTCCTCAAGCTGTAATTGCGGTTCCATCTGTTGTTTTTGCCACTCATTATAATACGAAAACAAGGCTTCTTTGACCAATGCTCCAAAATCGCATTTTGTCAAAGGAACCTCATAACTTCTGCTTTCCAATTTTGTGTAAGTAAACAACTCTTCTAACATATCCCGCAACGCATGAATGCGTTCTTGAATAATTTGCAAATAACGTGTTCGCTCCTTTGCATTCTCTGTATCCTCCAACAACTGAAAATACCCATCCAAGGAGGTTAGCGGTGTGCGAATGTCATGTGACAGATTGGTATACGTCTGCACAAGTCTTTTCTCCTTTTGCACCCACTCCTGCCTGTTGCTGCGCTGCTTTTGCAAGATCTCATTCAATGAATCCGTTAATTTGCCAATCCCCAATATACGAATATCACTGACCAATATCCCATCACTTTGCTTGTCCTGCACAAACCGGAGTTGTTCCTCCAGCTTGCGCATCTGCCACCGCACCTTGACCAACAAATAGGACATTACCACCAACGCGGACAACGATACTGCCACATACCACATCATACCAAATCCCTCTTTTCTATCTGTATTATATTTATCAAAGACATCACTACGAAATAGCCGACCACTAACAAGCACACATTGCGAATTTCTGTTGCAGTCATGTCAATCTGCAATGTTTTCATTTTGCTCGTCAGCAAATACGGCTGCAGGTCTACACTTCTGTCAAACAATTTCTTTATCACCGCAGAAATCCCCATGCAGGCAACCGGTGCCACCCCCATGATCAAACACATTCCCAATGTCATGCTAAATGCCATACTTCGAATAAGCATTGCGATCGTCATACAAAGGATCAAAAACACATACTGCAATGCCATTCCCAGTAAAATCTCCGGCAAATATTTTGTCACATCACCCCATTTTATATAATGAAATGTTTTGTATACCGCAATGCTCTGCACAGCCAAGCTGATCAAATCAAATACGACTGTATATATCGCCATGGCGATCCACTTTGCATACACAAGGTGACGCCTATGTTCCATCTGCCCGCCAATATTTTTGATATATCCATTTTTGATATCTAACATCACAAACATTATCGCAAAAATAAGCGCCATCATTGTCAAAATACCCGATTTCAAATGCAATAAAAACATATCTAAGACTTCTACTGACTCTGCATCCATCTCGCTGGTGTCCTCGGAAATACCAAAAAATATTGTAGCGTTATTATCGTTCGCTGACCCTATTTCCAGATTTGCCTGATCTTTTTTCTTCGCTTTACTTACCTGCAGACCATCTTTGTTCTGCTGTCCCGAAATATTCCCCTCTGATGCACTTTGTTCCTGTCCCGAAACATTCCCCTCTGATGTACTTTGTTCCTGTCCCGAAACATTCCCCTCTGATGCACTTTGTTCCTGTCTCGCAGCCTTCATATCATCACAGTTAAACTCTGTTGTCATAAAAACCAAGCCGATCATAATAATACTGATCACCCAAAAAGATCTCATCCGAAATATTTTATATAATTCCATGCGAATACTATTCCACATATTATTGCTCCTTTCACCGACAACCTATTTTTCTGCTGTCATATTCAAAAAATAACGTTCCAATTCTTCCTGGTAAATCCGTAATTCCCTCGGAAACACCCCCGCTTCAACCAACTGTGCATTGATCTGCGCGCTATCCTCCAGCCGTTCATACAAATACAAATGGTTGACATCGATCATCTCATAACGAGTTATTCCCAGTCGATCCAAAATCGGCATCGCCTGCTCCGGCTGATCTAATGTAAGTTCCAATCGTTTGCTGCATTGCTGTATCAACTGTTCCTGCGAAATCTCCTGTAGTAACACACCATTGTGAATAATCCCAAAATCCGTACACAGCTTTGATAATTCTTCCAAGATATGGCTGGAAATCAATATTGTAATATTTCGTTCCTCAGACAAACGCTGCAACATATCACGGATCTCCACAATGCCTTGCGGATCCAACCCATTGATCGGCTCATCTAACACCAAAAAATCCGGGTTGCCTACCAAAGCCAAAGCAATACCAAGCCGCTGTTTCATACCAAGCGAAAAATGCTTTGTCTTTTTGCGCCCGGCATGTACCAGACCGACTAATTCCAACAATTCTTCTGCATATTTTTTATCACAAATTCCAAACAACTCTGCCTTAATCATAAGATTGTCCTGCGCTGACATATTCGGATACAATCCCGGCTGCTCAATAAGGCATCCCACTCTCGACCGTACTTTCGCTAATGATTTTCCGGAACAGCCAAATATCTCATACTCGCCAGCAGTTGGGTCCGCTAATCCCGCGATCATCTTTAAAACCGTCGTTTTGCCTGCACCATTCCTGCCGATAAATCCATATATCGCGCCCCGCCGTATGTGCATATCCACGTGGTCAACTGCAACATGTTTGCCAAACTGCTTCGTCAAACCTCTCGTTTTCAATAACATTTTTCTATTGCCTTCGCTCATATTCATCCTTTCTGTGCTCTCTCTTGTTTTACATAGACTATCATAACTGCCATTTCCGAATATATCGCTAAGAAATAGTAAAGAAATAGTAAAGATTTATAAATGCGCGACCATACAATAACCGATTCCCCATACTGTTTGTATATATTCCTGCTCTGTAATTTTCTTAATCTTTTTGCGAATATTGCTGATATGAACATCCAATGTTTTGGTTTCCCCCATATACTCCTCCTGCCAAGCATAAGTAAACACTGCCTCTTTACTAAATACCTGCCCCGGATGTTCCAATAACAATTCCAAAATTGCAAATTCCTGTCGCGTCAAGTGTCCCAATTCTTGACCATCAATCATCACCCGATGCGTTTCCTTATCCAAATCCATCCCTCGACATTTTAAATGCGTGGACTCTTCACCTGCGCCATGCTGCAAATGTCTCAATTGAATCTGCACTCTGGCAATAACTTCCTTCACGTCAAAAGGCTTTGTCATATAATCATCTGCACCACTTGTCAACAGATCCAATTTTTCTTCCATCTCGCCTTTTGCCGTCAACACAATGACCGGCACATTACTTGTTTGGCGGATCTGCTGCAGCACTTCTTCGCCTGATAATCCCGGCAACATAAGATCCAGCAAGATCAACTGACATTCATTGTGTTCTAACCACAACAAAGCCTCTGTCCCAGAAAACGCCTGACTACAGGCATACCCCGCCTTGCCAAGCGCTTCCTTCAATAAATTATTAATATGTAAATCGTCTTCCACGGTCAAAATAGTATACATTTTTCTCTCCAATATTACCCAATCAGCAAGCTGCCTTCCTCTTTTAACCAGCGTTCGCATTTTTTATAATCCGGCATCACCTTTGCCACTTCTGCCCAAAACTGCTTCGAATGATTCATGTATTTGCGGTGACATAATTCATGCACCACAACATAATCCAGCACTTCCGGCGGTGCTAACATCAACAAACAATTAAAGTTCAAATTACCATTGCTGCTGCAACTGCCCCAACGGGTTCTCTGATGACGGATCGTAATGCGTCCATAAGTCACACCCATCCGGGCCGCATAATGCGCCACGCGCTTTGGCACCACCTCAACCGCCTGCTCTGCAAGCTCATGAATTTTACTGTCCGATAAATGGTACCTTGCCTTAGCCGCCATTCGCACTTTATTTCGCTGCACCATCTTTGCATAATTTTCTTCCAGCCAGCTTTGTTTCTCGTTCAAAAATCGAACAATGTCCCGCTTCGGCATCCGATTTGGCACACGTAACACCACCCGGCAGTCTTTTTTGATCTCCAATGAAATCGTTTTACGCCGGGAGCGGACAATTTGCACCGGAATATTCCCTATTTGATACATCATAAGCCGATATTCCTTTCTTCCTTTAACCTCTCATTTCACCTACTCAAACTTCCCATACCTCAAATCCGCCGCGACCACATATTGCTTATTATGTCAGCATTAAAAAACTATTTTGCAGCCAATATATTAAATTGTTCTGTCATCAAAGAACTAAGATAATTGCCGAAGAACGCAGAGTTTTTATGTGATTTCTTATTTTGTTATGTCTCTGATCACGTGCACATATTCAATATGCGGTTGAATCTGGCGAAGCGCTTTATATTGTGGAGCCTCTTCTTTCTGCAATGTATCCAGTGCAAGTTGATACACTCGATGTTCATTCGCCCACCACACGATATATTCCAGTAATTGGTAAGATTCCTGTTCGGAAATGTTGTTACGGATCCCTTGCAAAACCCGGATTCCCACGCTGTCTCCTTGGGGAAGCAGACAGTCCAATAACCGTTCCAGCTTAAATCCACTCACATCTGCCTGCAAATCCATCTTCTCACCGCGCAATTGACAGGAAAATCTGTCGATCGTCAAAACGCTCTCGTCTTCTTTCCCATCTGTACCTGCAACGCCTGCCAGCCAATGATTGACCGCCTCCGTCGCTTCACGAGATAAATTACGATTGACCGCCGGGACACTAAGCACATTCAATGCAAGCTGCAATTCTGCCTGGCATGGTATTCTCTTAACCAAAGAGCCCGCAACCTTTTTGAACATTTTCTTAGGACCGGATTCCTCCGGCCGATACTTCTGTATCTGCTCTGCAACAAAACATTGCAGCCCTTTTGCATCATACGAGGAAATCTGCACCTCAACCTTCAATCGCTCTTCCATGAAATCATGCCTCCTCTTCCGGATAAACAATTCCCCACTCGCGGCGCAAACTTGTCATGATCTCCATGACCTCTTCCGTATACTCTGCATATATGTGCGATGTATCTCCTTGGATCGCCATTTCCATATCCTGCAATTCATACATAAGTGCATCCTCATGCGCACCGGCACGCACTGTCTCCTTCGTTCCGTCAACATAAGTGATCACCGCTTCCTCTGCGCGCGGATACTCCATGATCTCAATATAACCTTTTTCGCAGGAAATCATTCCCCTTTTGGGCTGCTTCGAATGCAAACTCAATGCCACTGTTGCCATTTGCGCTTCTGCATTTTTGAGTACGAAAACCGATGACTCGTCCACTCCGGTCGGTGCCGGATTATACTGCGAAAGCACGACGTCCGGTTTAGACTCCATAAACCACCGCACAAACGACAAAGCATATACACCGATATCAAGCATCGCACCGCCGGCAAGATTACGATTGAAAAATCGATTTTGCATATCGTATTCCTTAAAACTGCCAAAGTTCATCGTTATAAGATTCACCTTGCCAAGACGTCCGGAAGCCAAAATCTCACGTAATTTACGATACAGCGGCATATGATAGATCGTCATTGCCTCCGCCAAGATCAGCTTCTTTTCCTTTGCTAACGCACGTACTCGTTCCAGCTCTGCGCTATTTAATGTGATCGATTTCTCCGCCAAAACATGCTTGCCGCCACGTAAGGCTTTCTCCATAAACGGCAAATGCGTATTGTGGGGCGTTGTAATGTATATCACGTCCACATCCGGATCGGTAAACATTTCCTCAAAATCATCATACACTTTCTCGATCCCATACTTCTCAGCAAACGCAACAGCTTTCGAGTGCGTGCGGTTGCCCACCGCATAAATGTTGCGTCCGTCCTTTGCCAACGCAGCCGCCATCTCATTTGCAATCACGCCTGTCCCAAGAACCGCCCACTTAATCTCTTCCATAAGTTCTCTCTTTCCTTTGAATCCTCAATGTATGTTGTGGCATCAGTCACCACAGACACTGCAACATCAGTCACCGCCGTTACTGAGTACAGCCACCACTTTCCCATTCTTCATATAAATTTCACCGGCATATCCACCATTGTAATACTTGCCGACATTCTCTATCTGTGAATAATAAATCTTTAACTCCTTCATGTACTTCTTGACCGATTTCTTGGACACACGACGATATTTTCGTTTCTCCCCATCTAACGGAAACAATACATCTGTGTAATAAAATCGGCATTTCTTCGATAACTTCAACGTGATCTTTTTCTTCAAAAAATAAGGATCGGCACTGTCGAAATATCCTTTTTGCGGACGAACCACAATGCGCTTACCCGTCATCTTCACAATTTGATATTGCGTAGCTTCATCCTTGCGATTGGTTCCTTTCGTATAATGCTTCTTTCCCTTCGTAAGCGATGCCTCCCGATACACTTTCACACCCTTCTTGTACATAAACATCTTGTACGCAGATGCAGAAGCTTCCGCTCCAACTGTTGTCACACAAATACATGCGATCACCAGCATTGTCAAAATCTTAGAAATTTGCTTATTCATGGTGAACCTCCATTCTCCCAGATCCGCTTAGTGTGAATCCAAGGGCATACTGTTTGCTTTGTTGTTTGTTCTATTATTGTGTGGATCGTACGAAAATCCATACACAGTAATTATAGTTATATTTTAACAGGCAGGTGGGGAATTGGCAAATGAACATGAGTACTAATAAACGCTATTGATTATTATTTTTAGAAAGTTGTTTCTGCAATGCAGCAATTTGTTTCTTTAAATCTTCATTCTCGGAAATAAGTCCATTTAGGACAGTATCATTTTCCTTTAGCTTTTCTTCTTGTGACAACGATTTTTGCCGAAGCTGATTGTAGTCATAGTAGAAACTGGGAAAATATTTTTGTATAACTAACTGTTCAATCTGCTTATATGTATCAGAATCTGGAGACAGTCTGCCATTCTGTTGATAAAGAATGCGGTTGATACTGACTGTTCGGATATCATTCAGTTTCAGTACAGAATCATGATTAATAAATGAAAATTCACTTGACTTCAATAAAAACATATCACTTTTGGAATTAGGATTATCTGTAGGATGATAGACATCAGTATGTTTCGCAGCAACATAAGAAAAAATCGGTAGAACATAAAGCAGTTTCTGCTTTACACCAATGACCAGACCTCTGTGCTCATAGGACATTTCAGGTTTATAATTCTTACCAAACTCAAACTGGTAGATTTCACCCTTTTTTACCTGCCTGTGTCGGAATTGTCTTGTTCTATTATCCGCCCAGCGAAAATCAGATACTGAAAAACGATCAAGTTCATTGCTGGTGAAGTTATTACAGATGATTATTTCATTGGTTTTATTTTGTGCTTTCAGATATTCGTTCAATGTCCCGCCTCCTTAATTTTATAGAAAAAAAGGGTACGGCGCTAACCATACCCTACTCTGGCAAGCCAGAGAGACCTCGTCGGTCAAATTATCCTTTCAATGGTGGCTTCGTCAGCCAAAAAACACTTGTTATCAAGTGTGCAAATGCAGTCTTTGTATTTCTGCTTACATATATTATACACATTTTTTATAAAAAATCTACTGGTAAAATTGACAAAATATTCTCACATATTCCCTGTGAAATATGTTGGTTCCTATCATATAAACATAATATCAACTTCAAATACCAGCCATCTGATATCCTGCGGACACTCACCCTCTATCAATAAATCACACCACGAAAAACTTGATATCCCTGCATTGGACTTTTCATAAGTATTACATCAACGTATTTCACGCTATTTTTTTGTGGAAAAAACACCTTAAATTTAACTTGAGGCTCTCCAAAACTATTCTTCTTAACACTTACGACTCCTTGATTCGTCCAGCCAGTGGAATACTTTGCATATGATGTCTTAAGTATTGCCTCCCCAAGGCCAGCTTCTGCAATTGCAACTACCTCGTTTTCATCAAAATCATTCTGTGAGCTGCTATCTGAATTTGATGAATTATTATTGCCATTGTCGCTCGACGAAGTATCGTTTGTGGTGTCCGTGTATTGATCTTCTTCATATCCCGGCAAACGATCATTTTCCCGAATATCCTGCAACGACTTTGGCAAATACGTATACTCCTCGTATGCATAACCATCCTGTTGTCTTGCATCAATCGCATAATGCGAAACATATCCGGGAACATTCATTTCATGATGCCAATCTATATATATTTTCTTCGGATTATCCATATAATAGTAATATATGGTTGTAAAGCAGCCATCTGTGGTCGCTGTGTATATTCCGTACCTTTTTCCTCCACGTTCATATTTTGTAATAGTAAGTTTCTTTTGCGTAGTATACTCTACCCATGTTCCATAAAAATACTTCTTTAAAATCTGCTCTGTTTCCGATGCTGTTAAGTACCGTAAATCTTCCGTCAAAAGATACTCCCCTTCCTCTACCCCCTTCTTAAAACGGGCATACTTCTGCTTAGTGTAAATATTAGCCACCACTTTTTTCACAGCTTTTGTATTTCCTAATTGTTTACAAATGCTTAATGCTGCATCGTATTTCTTTTGTTTAACTAATTTTTTTGCAATTTTCTATAAATAATCACTTGTCTGTTCATAATTAAGAGTTTTTGTAAAATATTGCGCCGCATTTTGGTATTTTTTCTGTGTATACAAATAACTCCCCTGCTTGTAATCGCACTCTGTCGCAACTTCCGCAGCCACATTCTGATCTGTTAATGATGCAATTAATGCACGCGCTCCTTCAAAATCATTTTGATTCATTTTATCCAATATCTGTCCATACTGGCATTGCAAAATCAACGTATCCTTATCATCAATCTGCAATTGGTCTATATCTGATGCTTTCAGCAGTGTTAATGCTTTTTCATAATCTCCTCCCTGCATCGCATCACTAATCATCAATGCATAACTTTGAGAAGCCTTGCTTAATGAATCACTATATTTACCCAATGCCTTAAAACCGTCATATGCTTCTTGATATTTTTGCGCATCATATAATTTCTGCGCTGCCTGATACTGTTCTTTTTGCGTTGGTGTATTTGTTTTACTCTGATTATTACCACATGAACAGCAAAAGATGCTAATACAGAATATTGCTAACAATAATAGTCCCTTTTTCTTCATCATATCGTCCTCCCTTAAAAATAAATTATTATTTATTTTTAATGTAACATTTATTTGTATATTTTATTTTCAATTCCTTTCCACGCAAGCGCTTTGTCCTGATTTACGCCTTTTATAGGAACTAATTATCCGATTGTCATTGTTCTAATTATAGAATATAATATTTTTATTATATCAACTTCCATTATGGTACATGATACAAGCTATAGAAAGTATGGTGGAATCAATGAAACACAATTATTATGATTCAACAATTTTATACTATAATCGCAATGCTGCTGAGTTTTGCGACAACACAGTCAACGCAAATATAACTCAAATTCAGGATTTGTTTCTTTCCAAACTCGAAAAGAATTCTTACATTCTGGATTTTGGTTGTGGATCAGGTCGAGACACGAAATACTTCCTCGAACTCGGTTTTCATGTAGATGCCGTTGATGGTTCTGAAGAACTCTGCCGGCTGGCAGAAAAATATACGGGAATCGAAGTGAAACAAATGTATTTTCAAGAACTATCCGAAATCGATAAATACGATGGCATTTGGGCGTGTTCATCAATTTTACATTTGCCGCACAATGAACTGACTGACGTGCTGAAGAAAATGACCAAAGCCCTAAAACAAGGAGGGGTTATATACACATCATTTAAGTATGGCACTTTCGAAGGAATAAAAGATGGAAGATATTTTACATATATGACAAAAAAATCCTTTGATATTTTTATTCAAGAATTTAAAGAATTAACGATAGAAGAAGAATGGATTACTGCTGATGCCAGACCAGGAAGAGGTGATGAAAAATGGCTCAATTTAATTTTACGAAAAAGCTAGACATTGACGAAACGCAAATAGAACAGACCGACGTCATGACCGGTGACAATAATAGAAACCGCTATTTATATTACCAGTTAAAATTAAGTATGTTACATGCTAAGAAAATTGATATTATCGTTTCTTTTCTCATGGAGTCCGGAGTCAGGCTCATTTTAAATGACCTAAAAACAGCTCTTGACAGGGGTGTGCAGATCCGGATCTTAACCGGAAATTATCTCGGAATTACGCAGCCCTCAGCCTTATATCTATTAAAAAACGAACTTGGAAATCGCGTAGACATGAGATTCTATAACGACAAACATCGTTCATTCCATCCGAAAGCATACATTTTTCATTACGAAAATTACGAAGACATATATATTGGTTCTTCCAACATATCACGCAGTGCCCTCACTTCCGGAATTGAATGGAATTATCGTCTTAACAGCCAGGACAACCATAAAGATTTTGTGTTATTCTATGACACATTTCAGGATTTGTTTGAAAATCACTCTATCATAATTGATGATAATGAATTGAAACGATATTCAAAAAATTGGCATAAGCCGGCTGTATCCAAAGATTTAGCAAGATATGATGCTGTTGAGGATAATTCCGATACGCCGGTAAGAAAACTATTCCAGCCAAGGGGTCCACAGATCGAAGCCTTGTACGCCTTAGCAGATAGCAGGTCAGAAGGCGCCACAAAGGGGTTAGTCCATGCCGCTACGGGCATTGGAAAAACGTATTTGGCAGCATTTGATTCTGCTAAATACCAGAAAGTCTTATTTGTTGCACACCGAGAAGAAATATTAAAGCAAGCTGCCATATCATTTAGAAATGTCAGACAATCAAACGACTACGGATTCTTTTATGGTAAGCAGAAAGATAAAGATAAGTCTGTAATATTTGCATCTGTTGCCACGCTTGGCAGGAGTGAATATCTGACGGAGAATTATTTTGCCCCGGATTATTTTGATTACCTGATTATTGATGAATTTCATCATGCAGTAAATGATCAATATCAGAGAATAATAAATTATTTTAAGCCCAAGTTTTTGCTAGGTCTTACAGCAACACCGGAAAGATTGGACGGCAAAGACATTTACGAAATATGCGACTACAATGTTCCATATGAAATTTCATTAAAAGAAGCTATTAATAAAGGGGTTCTTGTTCCTTTTCATTACTATGGCATATATGACACTGTTGATTACTCCTCTATTCACTTGGTAAGGGGCCATTATGATGAAAAACAACTCGACAAAGCCTATATAGGAAATAAAGATCGTTATGACCTGATATATAAATATTATAAAAAATACCCTTCAAAGAGAGCGTTGGGTTTTTGTTGTTCTCGAAAACATGCAAATGAAATGGCTAAAGAATTTTGTGCCCGAGGTATAGATGCTGTGGCTGTATATAGTAATACCAACGGTGAACCTTCTGAAGAAAGAAATATCGCTATACAGAAGTTGAAAAGCCAGGAAATTAAAGTGATCTTTTCCGTTGATATGTTCAATGAAGGTGTTGACATACCAGATCTTGATATGGTTATGTTTTTAAGACCGACGGAATCCCCTACGGTGTTTTTACAACAATTAGGTCGTGGTTTGCGTATAAGCAAGGGAAAAGAATATGTAAATGTACTTGATTTTATTGGAAATTACGAAAAAGCCGGGCGTGCACCGTTTTTATTAAACGGAGGTGCCTGTGTTGGAGAGAGAACCGCATATGACTATTCTGAAATTGAATATCCTGATGATTGTATCGTGGATTTTGATATGCGTTTGATCGATCTTTTTCGGGAAATGGACAAAAAGTCATTGTCTATTCAGGAAAGAATTAAACAGGAATATTATCGCGTGAAAGAATTGCTTGATGGAAAAGTTCCGACACGTATGGAACTTTTTACGAATATGGATGATAATATTTACGAATACTGTATGAAACACTCGAAGGAAAATCCGTTCAAACGATATATGGATTTCCTATATGAAATTCATGAGCTATCGGATGAAGAACTTCAGGTTTATAATGGAATAGGAAAAGAATTTCTGCAGTTGATTGAAACAACAGATATGCAGAAAGTATATAAGATGCCTATTTTATACGGCTTTTATAACGATGGTAATGTAAGGATGGCTGTAACGGAAGATGAAGTGATAGAAAGTTGGAAAAGATTTTTTAATCGAGGCACGAACTGGAAAGATTTTCCACAAGTAACTTCTTATGAAGAGTATCGAAGGATAACAGACAAACAGCATTTAAGCAAAGCCAAAAGTATGCCAATTAAGTTTTTAAAAGCTTCAGGTAAAGGCTTTTTTATAGATAAGGATGGCTATGCACTGGGAATTCGAGATGAATTGGCAGATGTAATTAAAGTTGATGCTTTTAAGAAGCAGATGAAAGATATTATCGAGTATCGTACGATGGAATATTATCGGAGAAGGTATGTAGAAAACTGATTCTTAATATTATCTCAAGAGGAATTAAAATATGATGTACACAGTAAAACGAATCGATGAAGACCTGAATTTTGGTTGTGAAGAACGGCCGGATGATGCACCAGTCATGGCAATAGTGACTCTTGTGGATTCTTCAGGAAAAGAAGTGACAGTAAAAGCAGAGGATGCCAAGCTCTATGAGCGTAATATTAATGAAGGAGACAAAGTTTGTCTCGATGTAAATAATAAATTGGAAAAAGTAGAATGA
>OLFY01000690.1_pt1 | contig 48919 bp, 37 predicted proteins | sample 1605611 | NCBI WGS metagenome assembly OLFY01 (sample SAMEA3888923, study PRJEB22519) | human gut metagenome | biome: human gut; feature: human-associated habitat; material: faeces | place: Denmark | collected 2011 | reverse complement strand
AAGTGCCTTGTATTTTAAAATATATGCCTTATGTTTTTTGCAAGATGCCTTGTGTGTTTTTCGGTGTCCGCATAGCGCATCACAGACTTACATATTTTGTGGCAACCGTTTACGGAAAAATCAAAATAAAGTGGTATTATTGCATCACCATAGCAAAGTTTGGCGGAAATATGCCGCAGAAGTTTTAACGAAAAAGTCATAGGATGCAAGCTCTGATGTTAGCGGCGGGAATGGGAAAACGCCTGAAGGAATTTACAAAGGACAATACCAAATGCATGGTCAAGGTGAATGGCGAAATGCTTATTGACCGTGTGGTTTCCCTGCTTTCACGCTTGAACGTTAGCCGGTTGGTTGTTGTAACGGGCTATAAGGGCGAGGCTTTGAGGCAACATCTCGAGTCAATACGCGGAGACCTGGAAATAGAATACGTTGACAATCCCGAATATTACCGTACAAACAATATATATTCGCTTTGGCTGGCAAAGGACAAGCTTCAGGAAGAGGATACTTTGCTGCTTGAGAGCGATTTGATATATGATTACAGTCTTATCGAGGCTATAGCGCATAACAGCGAGCCGAATCTCGCCCTTGTTGCCAAGTATGAAACGTGGATGGACGGAACAATGGTGCAGATTGACAAGGATTGCAACATTGTTAACTTTGTTCCCAAAAAGGCTTTCGATTATAAATATGCCGACACCTATTATAAAACGGTGAACATATATAAGTTTTCGAAAGAATTTTCGATTAACAAATACGTTCCCTTTCTTGAGGCGTATATCAAGGCGGTGGGCAACAACGAGTACTATGAAAATGTGCTCAGCATTATAACTTTTTTGAACAGCAGCAGTTTGAAGGCTCTGCCTGTGGAAGAAGGAAAATGGTATGAGATAGATGACAAATTGGATTTGGACATCGCGGAGCTGATATTCGCAGGAGACGGCGATTTCTTAGATAAACTCTCGGCACGCCACGGCGGATTGTGGCGCATTCCGCGCATGACGGATTTCTGTTCTCCCTCAAACGCATTTTTTTCTACGTCAAGAATTACCGACGAACTGGAAGCCAATTTCCGAACCTTGATTTCCTCCTGTCCGTCGGGCATGCAGGTTGAAGCATTATGCGCAAGCAAATGCCGAAACGTGAAAGAGGAATTTGTAGTTACAGGAGGCGGCGCGTGCGAACTCGCCGAAAAATTGCGACAAGAGACAGGCGGCAAAATTGGAATGATACGCCGTTTGCCGGAAGCGTTCGGACACGTGGCGGATGATGATGTGGTTTATTTGCCACAGGAAGTGAACTACACTGTGGCGGACATAAAGAAATTCTTTACGCATCACGAGGTAAACGCAATAATGATGTCGAATCCCGACAGGGTTACGGGCGGCGCGATGTCGAGAAGCGAAATTCTCGAACTCGCAGACTGGTGTGAAGAAAAGGGAATGCGTCTTATTGTTGACGAAAGTGCGGCGGATTTTTGCGAAGTTCCGGTCGAACATTCCGTACTCGAGGACGAAATTCTCGAACATCACAGGAATCTTGTGGTAATTAACGACATTGCCACGGCTTACGGCTTTGCGGGGATGAGGCTTGCACTGCTTTGTTCGGGCAACAGACAATTGGTGGAACGCATAAAAAAATCATACGGACTGTGGAGCGTGAATTCCGTTGCGGAGTTTTTTATGCAGATTCTCGGAAAGTATGAAAACGATTACGCTCGCTCGTGCGAAATGGTGCGAAACGAGCGAAATTTCTTGGAAAAAGAACTGAACGAAAACCGTTTGCTGAAAGTCATTCCCTCACAGGCGAATTTTGTTTTGTGTGAAGTTTTGAAACCTGCGACATCCGGGGCTTGGGTTTTCAGTGTTCTTAAAAAACATAACATATTGCTGCGCAACTGCACGGCACAAATGGACATCAAGGGCAGGGAATTTATAAAAACTGCCGTAAAAACTCATGCCGACAACGTGAAACTCGTGTCTGCACTCCGTGAAGTGGCGGAACTATTCAAATAAAATATCCTTTCCGAGCCGAAAAAGGATATTTATATTATATTTGCAAACGCAACTTAAGCAAGTTGCGTAAATATTAATTAGTCAACTAAATAAAACCAATGAAGCATTTAATTTTTGGGAGCAACAGCCCGTCTCCAAAGCGTGGAATCTTTAAGCAAGTGTTCTTTTTGTTATTTATGGCAACGGCTGCCGTGATTACGCCGTGCGGTGCCCAAACGGAAACAGACTACGAATTGGAAGTTGCCGGGGTAAAAGTTACGAGCAAAAACTGTTCTGACCTTTCCGTAATAGAAGGTGTGAGCGGCAGGGTGGGTTATGACCCGTATGAAAACTATCTGTTTTTGTATGATGCCAAGATAGAATCGAAAAACGGTGTACCTGTGGTCTTGGCAAAGAAGGATGTGGAAATTTTTGTGGTTGGAAACTGCACTCTTTCGGCAGAAAATGCGCCTTGTATAGTATATGAAAAAGGCGGTTCGCTTTATTCCACACCATCAGAGGGAACTTTGAAATGCTATGCCCCGGAAGATTATGCGGCAGTCCTCTTTGCCGAAAAACTCAACATAAACGGCACCGAATTGGAGGCAACGGGAAAGTACGGAGTGGCCGGTAGCGGAGACAGTGCGGCACTCGGCATTGTGCGTGGCGGTTTGAAAGCGTACGGAAAGCAATCTGCCACATACAACATTGCTTCATTTGAAAAAGAAGGTGTGAAATTCATGTCGCCCGAGGGATTTTATTTCGATGCGGAGCTTCGCGGTATGGCTAAAGACGGGAAACTCGTGAGCGATACGCTTTTAATTTCGCCGGCTAAACGATATAAAATAACACTACTCAAAGACGGTTACGGAAATACCAATGAAGAAGAGTATTATGTGGACGAAGTTAATTGCAATGACCTGTCCGTGTATGATTTTGTAGAGGGGAAAATGGATTACAATCCCGTTACAAAAACTCTGACGCTTGACAACGTAAAAATTAACGGCGGCATAATAGTAGGCGAAGACAGTTTGACAATTCTTGTAAAGGGAACAAATGAAATTGTAAACACCCTGACATCCGGCAGATACGATTTTGGGCTTGGTTATCTGTTTGTTGATACAGCGAGCATACGAGGTGTTAACGGCGGAGAGCTTAAAGTTACCTCACAAGGCAGTTCAGGTACGATTTTTATCATAAATAGTAAGTCGAGAAAGTTTTCTCGTTTCACCATAAAGGATTGTAATATGGAGGTAAACGGCAGGTATGACATTGTAAACGGGATTGCCGGGTCGAGCCGTCCGAAAGATTTTGATGCAGGTTCTTTCTTCGCGTTGCCTGATATGGTGGAGAAAAAAACTGTACGAAGCATGGAGAATGAAGGTGTCGCTGTAAGCATTGACAATTCAAACGTGAAACTTAATTGTACCGACAACGGATCGCCCATAATTGTTAAGGAAGGCGGAATAGAGCTTTTGAAGTGTCGTATAATCTCTCCCGAGAATGCGACAATAGGGAAAAACTATATTATGGGGGCTGACGGAAATCCTTTGGCAGAGTCTGTGGTCATAGGAAGCGAAAGCACGCCGGTGGAAATCGACAACGTGAAGAACAACTCGGTTCCCGGAATGAGCAAGGGCGTTTTCACAATCGACGGAATAAGAATGGACGTTGACGAAAAGGACCTTCCCGCAGGACTTTACATTATTGATGGAAAAAAGATTATCAAGAAATAAAAACTTACCTTTTTCGGAAATCCCCTTTGCGCACGGCAGAGGGGATTTTTTTGTTTTGCGGCAAACGTGATGAAGCTTTGCGGCACTGATATGAAAAAAATGTAGCGCAACATGGGAATGCTGCGCTACATATATGGTTGTGTTCCGAAAGTTGCGGGGAATATTCCGTTTCTTTCGCGTTGTGTCAGATGACAACGTGGTTTGGGAGTTCGTTACGAATGACACGTCCCATGGCAATTACGCATTTAAGGTTAAGGTCTGCGTCAAACATCATGATGTCTGCGTCCTTGCCTTTTTCGAGTGTGCCTTTGCGTTTGTCCACACCTATTATTCTTGCCGGTGTTTCCGATGCCATGCGACACGCTTCCCCCAAAGGAATCTCCACTTTCTGCACCATTGTGCGTATAAGTCTGTCCATGGTGGCAATACTGCCTGCCAGAGCCGAGTGGTCGGCAAGCTTGCACACGCCGTCCTCTATAATCACTCGCGGATCGAATGCTGTTTGCGAATCGCTTGCTGCGCATGCAAGAGCATCGGTTATGAGTGCGGTGCGGTCGGGTCCTTTTATTTTGTAAACAAGGTTCAGAATTGTCGATGGCACGTGTTTCCCGTCGGCAATGACTTCTACTGTCATGTCGTCTATCAGGTAAACGCTTTCAACCGTACCTTCGTATTTATACTCATGGTTTTTGTGGAAACCGGGCATGGCGTTGTAGAAATGAGTAGCATGAGTGAAGCCTACTTCATAGGCTGTGCGTACATCATGATAGTTTGCCTGGGTATGGGCTACGCACGGAAGAACTCCGTGTTCCACACATGTGCGTCCGAATTCCACTGTTCCGGGAAGTTCCGGGGCTTCGTCCCAGCGTTTAATGCTGTTTGTCGAGTCGAGCAGGGGACGATAGTCCATGGGTGTGGGATCTTTTATGTTTTCGGGTAGTTGTCCTCCCGCCATTTCCTTATTGAAATACGGACCTTCGAGGTGAAGTCCGAGAACGGGACTGTCGGGCTGTGCCATAAGTTTCTCCGTGGTTCTCACGGCAGCCTTTATCATGGGCACGGTTGAGGATGAAAGTGTGGGAAGAATGGATGTGGTGCCATAGAACATGTGTGCGTTTATGGCTTTTCGGAATGCTTCTTCCGTTCCTTCCATAAAATCTCTTCCTCCACCGCCGTGTACGTGGATGTCTATGCCTCCGGGAACGATGTAGCAGCCGGCTGCGTCAAAAAATCGTGCACTTTCTATGTGCAATTCGTTATTTGACACTTCTATTATCTTATTGCCGTCTATTATCACAGAACCTCCCCTTATCCAGCCCTGTGGCGTGAGTATTCTTCCGTTGAGTATTTGTGTCAACATATTGTTTGTAGATGCTTAAATTCCGTCTGTAACGACGATTTCTTTATTTTGACATTCAAAATTACTGTTTTTATTTCTTTTTATCATGAAAATGCGCGAATAAGTGTGTGAAAAAAAGAGAAATCCACCTGTCATAAAAATCTTTTATGACGCAAAAACTTGTGAATTCGGCATGCGCACAATGCTATTCTGCAATGAACGCATAAAGTTTCGGCTGTTTATACGCCTTTTCGGGACGTAGAAAAAAATACATGGCTTGTCGTAAAAAATACAAGGCACTTATTTTAAAATATGTGCCTTGTATTTCAAAATATATGGCTTGTATTTTTCGACATTCCAAGTATCTGATAAACAACGACTTATAAAAGCGTTCCAAAAAGGTATAAAAGGCTGAAAATCAGACGGTTGTGAAAAACCGTATTCCGGAGCGTAGCGGAGATGCAGGGAGCGGGATGAGAAAAACGGTAATGATGTGGTTTTCAACGCGTAACTGTTTGGTGGCGCAGGCGGCATCCTGCGGGTTGTATCGCCTGCCCGAATGGCGGAATGCCGAAAAAAGTGAATCGTATCCCGAAGCATTTGCCCCACAGACAACAAGATAATTCCGGGAGGGCTTGCAGATGTCAGGTTTTTTGAGGAAATTTGTGCAACTTCTTAAAAGTAAACAAATTCCTCTTATATCTCAAAAAAGATGAAGAATAAAATATTTTCCATATTGTTTTCGGGAGTGCTGTTCATGGGTGTGAATGTTTCCGCACAGCATCTCGACGGATATATGTACGGTGATGTGTCTGCGCCAACGGGCAGCGAATGGCAATCGCCCGAGAAGTTGTCGCTCAACAAGGAACTGCCGCATGCGTGGTTCTTTTCGTTTCAAAACACAGAGGCTGCCAAAAAAGTTTTGCCTGAAAACAGTGACTTTTTCTCCTCGCTCGACGGCAACTGGAAGTTTCATTGGTCGGCAAATCCCGATGAAAGGATAAAAGGTTTCGAAAACAATGAGCCGGCAACGGGGAAATGGGACGAAATAGAAGTACCTTCGGCGTGGAATGTGGCAGGCATTGGCAAAGACGGCAAATGCAAATACGGCATTCCCGTTTATGTGAACCAGGGCGGCATATTTTATCATAAAGTTGAGGTAGGTGATTGGCGCAAGGGAGTGATGCGCGAACCGCCCAAGACATGGACGACATACAAATACCGCAACGAGGTGGGGCAGTACGTTCGCAGTTTCAACGTTCCCGCCAATTGGAAAAAACTCAGGGTGTTCATAAACTTCGACGGCGTGGATTCGTTTTTCTATCTCTGGATAAACGGCAAATATGTGGGGTTCTCCAAAAATTCCCGCAGTCTTGCGCAGTTCGACATAACGAAATATCTGGTAAAAGGGGCAAACCGTGTGGCGGTGGAGGTTTATCGCTGTAGCGACGGCTCGTTTCTTGAAACGCAGGACATGTTCCGCATGGCGGGAATCATTCGTTCGGTATATCTTACCGCCACTCCCGAAATACATGTCGGCGACGTTGTGGCGATTCCCGATTTGGACAGTCATTATATAAATGGTGCACTCAACGTGAAACTGTCGGTTTCCAACCAGTCTGCGAAAGATGCGAAACGTTACAGTATGCATTGCTCGCTATATCCTGTGGAACTTTATGGCGACGGGACATCGGATGCACCGGTAGCCAAAGCCGCCGTGGAAGTGGGCGACATAACCAAACAGGGAAAGGCTCAATGCGAAATGCAACTGACCGTGCCGAACGTAAAACCGTGGTCGGCTGAAGCACCATGGCGTTATGTGCTCGTGGGAGAGCTTAAGGACAAAAAAGGACGTACCGTGGAAACTTTCTCTACCTATACCGGTTTTCGCAAGGTGGAAATCCGCGACACTCCCGCCCGTTTTGACGAATTCGGAAAGGCAGGCAGATATTTTTATGTCAATGGGCGCACGGTGAAACTCAAAGGTGTGAACCGCCACGAAACAAATCCGGAGCGCGGACACGCAGTTACACGCGAGCAAATGGAGAAAGAGGTGATGCTCATGAAACGTGCCAACATAAATCACGTTCGCAATTCGCATTATCCCGACAGCCCTTACTGGTATTACCTGTGCGACAAATACGGAATATATCTCGAGGACGAATGCAACATAGAGTCTCATCTTTATTACTATGGCGACGCTTCGCTTTCGCATGTGGCGGAATTCAAGGCGGCTCACGTGGCACGCGAAATGGCTATGGTTCGCGCCGAAGTCAATCATCCCTCGATAGTTATATGGTCATTGGGCAACGAAGCGGGACCGGGCGATAATTTCAAGGCATGCTACAAGGCTATAAAGGATTTCGATGCTTCGCGTCCCATACAGTATGAGCGCAATAACGAAATTGTAGATATGGGTTCCAATCAATATCCTTCGATAGCTTGGGTAAGGAATGCCGTGAAGGGAGATGCCAAGCTGAAATACCCGTTTCATATTTCCGAATACGGACATTCCATGGGAAATGCCACTGGAAATCTCGTGGATTATTGGAATGCCATTGAATCTACCAATTTCTTTTGCGGCGGAGCCATTTGGGAATGGGTTGATCACGGACTTTACAACTACACTCCGCAAGGTAAACGCTACATAGCCTATGGCGGTGATTTCGGCGACTATCCCAACGACGGTACTTTCTGTCTTGACGGAGTGATGTTCGCGGATCTTTCTCCAAAACCGCAATATTATGAAGTGAAAAAGGTTTATCAGAATGTTTCTGTGGCAGTAAACAGGGATTTGAGCACAGGAAACGGCAGGATAGAGGTGTTCAACAAGAACTATTTCGAACCTGCGGTTTACGACATAAAATGGATTCTTGAGGAAGACGGTCACGAAATAGCCGGCGGCACACTTGCCAACATAAAATCCATACCTCCGCGTACCAAATTCCTTGTTCCGCTGCGCTTGGACCGCTCTCTGTTGAAAGCCGACAAGGAATATTTCGTGCGTGTGAGATTCATGCTCCCGAACGATATGCCTTGGGCAAAGAAAGGCTATGTGCAGGCAGAGGAACAGCTGGAAGTGAAAGCTGCGGAGGGACGCGAGAGCATTGCCAAGGCAGCTGCGGGAGAAACTCCCGAAGTAGTTGAAAGCAAAATAGGAGTAAAAGTCAGCGGCAATGGTTTCGCGGCAGAATTCGACGATGAAAAGGGCACATTGCGCTCGCTTGTTTACAACGGCAAAGATATAATCGTTCCCGATAACGGTCCGTGTGTGGATGCTTTCCGTGCTCCGCTCGACAATGACAATTGGGCTTGCGGCTCTTGGTATGAAAATGGTTTGAATAACTTGAAGCATCACGCCAAAGACCGACAACTTTATAAACGTAAGGACGGCAGCGTAGTGATTTCCTATTGCGTGGAAGCGCAGGCACCTCATGCGTATAAACGTTTGGGCGGCACTTCGGGGAGAATACGTGTGGAGGACAACGGAAAGCCGTTTGATGAAAACGATTTCAAGTTCAAAGCCATGCAGGTGTGGACTGTTTATCCCGACGGAAGTATAGAACTTGAAAGTTCCGTAAGTTCAAACAAACCGTCTGCGGTTTTGCCACGTCTCGGATATGTGATGTGTGTGCCGAAAGCTTTGGACAAATATACTTATTACGGTCGTGGTCCTGTGAACAACTATAACGATCGCAAAACAGGACAGTTTATAGGAAGATATGAAAGCACCGTTGATGCGCAATTTGTACAATACGGAAAACCGCAGAGCATGAGTAATAATGAAGATGTGCGTTGGTGTGCGCTCACAGATGCTTCCGGAGCGGGCGTGGTATTCATTGCAAAAAACACAATGAGCACTTCCGCTCTTGCATATTCCGAACAGGCTCTCGACACGGCGGCACATCCCTATCAACTTCCCGAATCGGAGAAAAACTATCTGCATCTTGACTGCGGAGTAACGGGAATAGGTGGAAACAGTTGCGGACAAGGCGGTCCGCTTGCCGAAGATGTGGTGAAAGCCACGCCTCATGCGTTCGGATTCATCATTCGTCCCGTGAACGGAGACGCAGACAGCCGTGCCTCTGTGAGCACATCGGGAGAAACGCCGCTGCTTCTGTTGCGTTCGAAAACGGGAGAGCTGTCGATAATTTCCCAAGATTCCGATGCCGTGATATATTACAGCATAAACGGAAAGCGTGTACGTGAATACAAAGACAAAATATCACTTTCGCAAGGAGGAAAAGTAGAAGCGTGGACTGCGTCTGCGCCGCAATTGAAAGCCGTTGAGAATTTTACAAAGATTGACCGAGTGCCCACGGAAGTGGTCTTTGCAAGCAGCGTAGAGGTTGGAGAAGGCGATGCATCGCACATGACCGACGGTAATCCCGATACTTTCTGGCACACAATGTATAGTGTAACCGTGGCAAAGTTTCCGCATTGGGTGGACTTGGATGCCGGCAGCGTAAAGACGATAAAAGGACTTACGTATCTGCCACGTCAGCACAACCGCAACGGACGCATTAAAGATTATAAGGTACAGGTAAGTATTGACGGAAAATCCTGGGGAAAAGTTGTGGCACAGGGCGAGTTTGAAGACACGGAAAAGGAGAAGCAGGTAGTATTTTCTGCTCCGATAAAGGCACGCTATGTCCGTTTCACGGCTCTTTCGGCTTGCGATGGTCAGGATTTTGCAACGGCTGCCGAAATTAGTATTCTTGCCGAATGATTTGTGTGATATGAAATGCTTGTAGTGTTAAAATATGTGTTTTGTATAATTGCGTTAGTGCGTGTTGCAAAAAATAACATACATCAAAACAATATATCGTGTGAAAAAGTTTATCTTTGTACCCAAGTTCAACCAATTTGTAATTTTTTATCATGAATAAGAGCATCCTGCTTATTTCCCTGCTGGTATTATGCGGTGTGAACTGCGTATCGGCACAAAAATATCCTTCGACAGACGCTTCCGGCGCAAAGGTGTATTATAAAATAGCCAGTGCATATCCCGAATATTCGCAAATGTGCATTGAGGATAACTCGTTGAGAGCTTCCTCAAACGGTTATAGCTTTTGGGTAAACGAGATTTCCGACAATACAAAACAGGAATGGGAACTCGTAGTTTCCACAGACGGAGAAGAAAATTATTATTTCCGTAATCGCAGTTCGCGTCGTTATATTAGTAGCGCGGGTTCTTGGAAAGATAATTACTATACTCCGAATGCCGCAACGATTCGTACAACAATCAAGCCGTTTACCATTCAGGAATTGGACGACAACCAGATTGTTATTAAATATAATGACGGTAATGGCGATCGTTATCTTTTTGCTGCCGATTCGGCAGGAGTGCAGCCTGGCTTTAATGTTTACGGACTTGAGAATTCCGTATGGGCTTGGAAAGTTTGCGATGCAACCGGTGTACCTGTTTCTATAAATAAAATACTGAAGGAAAACAATGTGAAAGTTAGCGTTGTGAACCGTGTTATAAAGGTTGAAGGCGTTGATGTTTACAGTTTGTATAATGACGAAGGTATTCGTTTGGAAAACGACAGCGTGCTTGAACCCGGAATTTATTTTGTAAGCGCGAAAGGCGTTTCGTATAAAGTCCTTGTGAAATAACGCCGGCTTCTAAAACTATAGGATTATGAAAGCATTCTACAAAATGATTGTTGCCGCTGTTGCGGCAGGTGTGTTTGTCAATGCGTATTCAAAGGTGATTCTTCCTTCGTTTTATGCAGACAATATGGTGCTTCAGCAAAAAGCCTTGATGACTGTAAAAGGTAAAGCTATTCCTAATTCCACGGTAAAGTTCAAAGCTTCTTGGGATAATAAGACAATTCTTGCAAAAGCTGATGCGCAGGGCGAATTTACGATAAAGTTCCGTGTTCCCGCAGCATCTATGAAAGCATATAAACTTAGCTTTTCCGACGGCAACGGCGAGAAAGTTCTTTCGGATGTTTATTCCGGCGAAGTTTGGCTCTGCTCCGGACAATCTAATATGGAAATGCCGGTAAAGGGCTGGGGAATGATTAATGAGAATGACAGAGAAGTGGCAGATGCTGCTAAATATCCAATGATTCGTTTCCTGCAGGTGAGAATGTTTGCTAATAAAAACAAACCTGCGGATGATACGGAACTTTGGAAAACATGGGAGATTTGTTCTCCGCAAAACGTAGAAAAGTTTTCTGCGTTGGCTTATCTTTTCGGCAAAGAACTTTACGACAGACTTCGTGTGCCCATCGGACTTGTTCAGTCTGCTTATGGCGGAGCAAGTGCAGAAGCTTGGATGGGACTTGAAACGCTGAAGACTTTCCCCGAAATGAAAGACGAATTGGAGAAATACGGAAAGTATAATTTCGTAAACGATACAATTCAAAAGTATGCGAAACGCGCCGAGCAGCAAATCCCGACTCTTTTGTATAATACAATGTTGTATCCTCTTCATGTTCTTCCAGTGAAAGGCGTAATTTGGTATCAGGGCTGTAATAATGTAGGCAATAGCAATTATACGCAAATCATGAACGGTCTTATTAAGAGCTGGAGAAATCTTTGGGGATACAATTTCCCGTTCTACTATGTGCAGCTTGCGGGCTTCCTGAAGCAGGAAACAGTTCAACCCGAATCTAATTGGGCTGCTCTGAGATGGTCTCAATGGAAAACTTTGGAGCTTCCGCGCACAGGCATGGCTACTGCAGTGGACATAGGAAACGAAAAAGATATTCACCCGAAGAACAAACAGGAAGTGGCAAGGCGTTTGGCTCTTCTTGCGCTTAATAAAACTTACGGCAAGAAAGATCTTGTTTGTGAAGCTCCGGCTCCTGTGAAATACAGTTTCTCAGAAGGCAAAGCCAAACTCACTTTTAATAATAAGATTCACGTAAGAAACGATTCCGTGGCTTGCGGTTTTATTCTTTGCGATGCCAATAATAAATTTGTGGAAGGCAAAGCCAAACTTGAAAATCCCACAACAATAAGCATTACCGGCGCAGGGCTTGGCAAAATTACTGCTGTGCGTTACGATTGGGCGGACTATCCTATCGGAAATATTTATGGAGATACCAATCTTCCAGTTCTTCCTTTCCGCACGGATGAAATGCCGCTGGTAAATATTGAAAAGAAATAACCTATATATAAGGATAGAATGAATAGTATAAGAGTATAATGAATAAGATAAGATTTATAGCTGCGTTTATTGCTTTTATGGCAATTGCAGCGAAGGCTTCTATAACGCTGCCTTCTTATTATGCAAGCGGAATGGTTCTGCAGCAGAAGTCGGTATTCCAATTAAAAGGGAAATCCACTCCTAATGCAAACATGATGTTCAGTGCGTCTTGGGATAAAGTAAAAGTTTATACCAATGCCGATTCCGAAGGAAACTTCTCTTTTAAGGTAACTGTTCCCGAAGCTTCCACAAAGACTTACGCACTTCACATTTATGAGTTGCAGAAGAAAGGCAATAGGGATGTTGTTATAGCCAGTAGGAATATTACTCAAGTATATGCGGGAGAAGTTTGGTTCTGTTCCGGTCAGTCAAACATGCAGATGCCTGTACAAGGTTCCTGGGGATTGATGAACAATTATCAGGAAGAAATTAAGAACGCCAACTATCCAATGATAAAACTCCTTAGTGTTGCAGCTTCCGGCAAGAATAACCATCCTGCAGATGATACTGACCTTTGGTCTAATTGGGTAGCTTGTTCTCCTTCTACCATTCCCGATTTCTCGGCTTTGGCTTATTGCTTTGGACGTGAATTGTACAAGAATCTGAATATCCCAATCGGTTTAATTCAGTGCGCTTACGGCGGTTCTAATGCCGAGGCGTGGGTAAGTCTCGAGACTGCGCGTACAATTCCTGCGTTGAAGACTCAATTGGATAAATGTGCCCAATATGACTTCCACCGTGATTCGGTTAGCAAATACCTTGGCATAAAGAATGAGTTCCAAGTGCCTACGCTTTTATACAATACCATGGTTCACCCGATGATCAATTTTCCTATTCGCGGTGTGATTTGGTATCAGGGAGAAGCCAATGCTTGGGGCAGCAGCTATTACACGGCTCTTATGGACAGTCTTATTTCAAGTTGGCGCAAAGATTGGGGATATAAGTTTCCGTTCTATACTGTTCAGCTTGCAGCCTGGCAAACGCCGGCAGAGTTCCAAGAGAATTCCAACTGGGCGGCTTTGCGTTGGGACCAATGGAAAACTTCGCAGCAAATGGATAGTACCGGCATGGCTACTGCAGTAGATGTCGGAAACGCCACCGACATTCATCCCAAGAACAAGCAGGAGGTTGGTCGCCGTCTCGCGTTGATTGCCTTAAAAAATACTTATGGCTTCGATGTCGTGGCTGATGCTCCGAAGCCGGTGAGCTATCGTTTCGAATATAAAAAGGCTTACATAACATTTGACAAGAAAATCCACGTGCGCAATGACTCTGTGCCTGTAGGATTCCGGTTCAAAGATAAATCGTATAAGAGATTCTACGCAGCTACAGCAAAAGTTGTTGGCGAAAAAACTATAGAAATTTCTGTTTCACAGCCTTTACGTCCTTCGGCAATTTATTATAATTGGGCGGATTATCCTATAGGAAATATTTACGGTGAAAATAATCTGCCGGTACTTCCTTTCCGCACCGACCAAATGAATCTGATTGATGATTTGGTAGGAATTGATAATGTTCGCACCGATGCCGGCAAGAGCAATAATGTTTATACCACCGACGGAGTACTTATAAAGAGCGATGCGGGGGAACAAGATATGGAGAATCTCCCTAAAGGCATTTACGTTATAGGCAACAAGAAGAAACTTGTCAAATAAATGTTAGGCATGAAAGCAAATGCAAGACTACTTGTTTGTGCGCTTGCCGCAATACTATGTTGCGGCGGTGTGCAGGCACAGAACAAAAAAATATATCTGGCGTCTTCTTCAAGCCGCTATCCTAACGAACGTCCCATTTGGAGCGAAAAACAGGCGCAGGAATGGTTCGACAAACACAGTCCGATAAAAGGTATTAACCACCCCGAGCCTCCTTGTGATGCCGTTTCCCAAGACGAAGCTTTGCAACGCGCTGCACAGATAGGCTATAACTCTGTACGTTGGTGGCCTAATAGTTGGGATTATATAAACAGTGTGGACAATTATGCCACTATTGCCGCAAAGCATGGCATTAACTGCGCTCCTGTCTTCGGTTTTACCCACGTTCCTACGAGTGCCAGCGATTCTACCAGCATGGAAAAGAAAGTCAGGGAAATTATACGTTATTTCCGTGGCGACGAACGTATTATCATGTGGGATATATGGAACGAACCGGTAATGTCGGGCGAGGATTGTCGCGACCAGATGAAATGGATTCGCATAATAGCCCAATGGTGCAGGGAAGAAGGTTGTACTCAGGCAATAACTTCTTCAATTCTGTGGGACCCGGAGATTTCTGCTGCCAAAGAGAATGCTTATACCAGTGTACGTCGCGAAGCCGAGAAGGAAATGGACCTTCACAATTTTCACGATTATGTGATGCAGGAGAGCCATAGTGCCAACATCACCTACGTCATGAATCGTTTTAAGAAAATAGATAATCGTCCTCTTGTTTGTACGGAGTGTCTCACCCGTCCCGACGGTTCCGGCATGGCTATAACCCTGTCCGAATTCTCCAAACACAAGATTGGTTTCTATACATGGGGACTTTATGCAAGCGATCCCAACTGGGAAATAAAATGGGGGCGTTCTGCTTATTACGCTTACGAACCCATGTTCCACAACATCCTGTATGCAGGAGGCGATCCTGTAAACGAGCAGGAACTTGAATGTGTCAAGAATTTCCGTTTCCAAGAAGGTAGCGAGAGCATCTATCCCGGCAAGGAAATCACCGAACGTTGGACAAAACGTCGTGCATGGAAGTGGATGAACGATACTCCTTTGAAAGGCATAAAACTCAATTCTCTTGACGAAGCCGCCGAATGGTTGAATCAACATGCCTCCGACGGTGTTTACAATACCATGACGGTGAACCTAAGCTACAAACAATACAATCAGACAGGCATTACCGCTTATGGTGAAAAGCTTGGTGCATTGGCTGCAAAGGCTAACAACGCCGGCATAAAGCTCATACCCGTATTCTTTAAGAGTGGCGAGCTTGCTTCGTCAAAGCAATATATGGCGCAATACATAAGCAATATAATGGGCAAGTTCTATAAAGACCGTCGTTTCGAAGGTTGGTGTTTGTTTGACCAGACTTCTACCGACGAACCCTCGGATTATAAGAATGTTTTCCAGTATATATTCAGCTATGTGCGCTATGTGTTCCCCAACCAGCCTATGTTTGCCGCTCCCATGCTTGATGCTTCGCAACAGGCCGATTCCACAGCTGCCGATTTCAACAATTACATGTGGCAGTTGAGTGATGTTGTGGCTTTCAACACGCCTGATGGTGCGGAAGTCTCTTCGTCGCAGCTCGAAAACCTGTTCACAGCATACGAAAGACCACTCTTTTTCATGAACACCCGTAAACTGCAGGACGGTTTTGCACCTCTTCATGTTAATTGGGTGGCTGCGGAACAACTTGATGCAAACGAGGTGAAAAACTTCAAGAACACTCCGCTCTACATAGTAAAAGACGGCGACACCAACAAGATGCCGTCGTGGAAAGCCTGGGCTATGGTTAACAACGAACCTGTTAAGGGATTGTCATACAGTTCTGCCGATGCTGCTCTTGCGGGTATTTCCGCACAGGGTCCTAAGGGCATCTACAACAGTGTTCAGGTTCGTTTCGATTTCAGAAACTATTCGTCCGACCGCGCAGCCTTTATTGAAAAAATCAATGCAGTTCTAGATTCTGCCGCCAAATACGGCATGACGGTGCTTCCCAGTCTCCTCGATGACCGCTATGCCACACGCAATGCCACTACTCTCGGCAACTATGTGGCTGATGTCATCAAGACCTACAATAATGATTCGCGCATTAAGGCATGGGAAATATACAATCGTCCCTCTACGTCGTCGCAGGCTACGAATGCCAAGATGCTCAACCTTATTCCGCAGCTGTTCACTGCCGCAAGAAACGTTTCTCCGCAGCGTCCGGTGTTTGTAACTCCCAATGTGCAGACCACCAAATTTGCTGCCGATTTCGACTACATAGGCGAATTGGTACACGGACACCGTAACGGATGGAACAAACTCACTCACGGATACGGCAGTGTTAATCTTACGTATCTTTGCTGGAAACTGAGCGACATCGTGTCCTATAATTCTTCGCAGGATTCGCCCGAACTCGGTTGGCTTAACAGTGTTGCCTATCGTTTTGGTCGTCCTGTTATTTGTTCGAAGTGGGAAAACAAATCCTCTTCCACAATCGATGAAACACTTGCGGTGTTTAACGATTGCCATGTCATGTGGTATGTGGACGGGAGTCTTGACGATGCAAAAGTCAAGAGTTTCAAGTATCGTACAATAATCACAGAACACTAATTTGTGTTCTCGTAAAAAAGCTACGCCGCATTTGCGGCGTAGCTTTTTTGTTTTTATGTTTGTCGATAGGCTTAGCCGCTTGCGCTAACGTATTTTCTTGCACATCCAAGAGCATGCCCTCCGAAACGTTTTTCTTGCAATAGGGCATAGTCCCTATATATCCGCCGCCGTCCGGGATTGTTGTCATCTCACTCGTACACGTGTTCCGAACGCCTGCCTTGCCTAAGCATTTAGCATACCGTTTTTAGCATCGTTTTCATGCCATTTTTCCCTCGTTAAAGTATGCAGGAAAAAACACATGGCTTATCGTGAAAAATACAAGGCACTTATTTTAAAATAAGTGCCTTGTATTTCAAAATATGTGCCTTATATTTTTCGCTTTTATAAGTGTACGAAATACAATGACTTACAAAACGGAGAAAATAAGGTGTGGAACAGGGGTGTTGGGGCACAAAAATACGGCTGCCTCCGCATTGGGGAGCAGCCGTATGAAGTTTGCTTGTTCCTTATATGGATTAGAACAGTTTCGATGGATATACGCCTTCGTCGATGAGCTTTTGGATTTTGTCCACAGTGCCCTGGCGATCCTCGGGATAGGTTACGCCGAACCATTTGCTTGCTGTGTCGAGCACTTCAACGGTTGCGGTGTTTTCCTTGATGAGTTTGTCAACCATCAAAGGAATGAAGAATTCGCTCTTGAGGTTTGCCATGTTCTTGGGATCGGACAGGAACGACTTGAAATAGTCTTTGCTATATTCAAAGTAGTCGGGTGTGAATCCCCAGAAATTCATGCTTACCGGCGTTTTATCATCAATTGTTACCCATTTCTCGTTTTCGTCGAGATATTGTACGTCGCCGTTGTGGCGTTCTATCTTGGTGCGCTCCACAACATCGGTCAGAAGATTTTCGGAATTGGTTGCGCACACACCACGTGATACGGTGCCGCTCTCACTAAGGGTGTTGCCTACGCGGAAACCGACCATGGCATATTTGTTCTTGGAGCCTTCGGGAAGATTTGAGAGGAATTTGCCCATAACCTCGAACGAATCGCGACCGTAAAAGTCATCGCAGTTAACAATACCGAACGGTTCGTTAATTACGCTCTCTCCCATCATCAAAGCGTGGTTCGTACCCCAAGGTTTTGTTCTTCCTTCGGGAACGGTGAAGCCTTCGGGCAGTGCGTCGAGAGACTGGAACACCAGTTCGCAGGGAATATGACCTTCGTACTTTGAAATGATTTTCTTGCGGAAGTCTTCCTCGAAATCTTTACGTATTACGAATACCAGTTTGCCAAATCCGGCGTGAATGGCATCGTAGATGGAATAGTCCATGATGGTTTCGCCGTTAGGACCGAGCCCGTCAAGCTGTTTCAAACCACCATATCGGCTGCCCATTCCGGCAGCAAGCAGAAACAATGTAGGTTTCATATCTCTATTATTTATATTGTATATAAACTGTATGTGTTGTCTGTGTCGGAGTGCGGTGAAAACATCCGCATCTGTCTAACAAACTGTAAAATTACTCTTTTTTTCAGACCCGATAAAATTTTATGCTGTTTTTCTTGAAAGACGTGTTTCCTATTTTACTTTATGATTTTGTCAAACCAATAAAAAATGGCAAATTTGCAAAATACGATAATTTGGGCAAGTTGCGGCACGGACGTTTGGCTTCGGCACTTGCCATGAAACAAAACGGAAATGAAAAATCTGATAATGACAATGGTAATAACAACTGCCGCCCTTGCATCGGCGGCACAAAACAACGGCGGCTTCAAATATAGCGACGAGAAGTTTGCCGACCTGCAAATGCTGCGCTATAAGGTGGAAGGTTTCGAAAATCTCTCGCTTAAGGAAAAAACGCTCGTGTATTATCTTCAACAGGCGGCTCTCTGCGGACGCGACATACTTTTTGATCAAAATTGTCGCTACAATTTGCGAATAAGAAAAATGCTCGAAACCGTATACACGGACTATAAGGGCGACCGCAAAACCAAGGATTTCCAAGCGTTGGAGGTTTACTTGAAAAGAGTGTGGTTCAGCAACGGAATACATCATCATTACGGCAGCGAGAAGTTTGTTCCGGGATTCAGCGAAGCGTTTTTTGAGAAAGCACTGAGGAGTGTGGACAAGCGCAAACTGCCTTTGGAAAAGGGACAAACGCTCGACGATCTCATTAAAGAGGTATTCCCTGTGATTTTCAATCCCGAAGTAATGCCCATGCGCGTTAATCAGACTGACGGACAGGACCTCGTGAAAACTTCAGCCTGCAACTATTACGGCAAGGACGTAACTCAGGCGGATGCCGAGGAGTTTTACAATAAAATGAAGAAACCCGACGAGGCGGAACCGGTGATGTATGGTCTCAACAGCCGTTTGGTTAAGGAAAACGGAAAGGTTGTGGAAAAAGTTTGGCGTTCCGGCGGACTTTACGGCAAAGCCATTGACAAAATAATCTATTGGCTTGAGAAAGCCGAGCCTTATGCCGAAAATCCGCAGCAGGCGGAGGTTATAAAGAAACTCGTGGAGTTTTACAAAACCGGCGACTTGAAAACATTTGACGACTATTCCATTCTCTGGGTAAAGGACACCGAAAGCCGTGTGGACTTTACAAACGGATTTACAGAGAGCTACGGCGACCCTCTGGGCATGAAAGCTTCGTGGGAATCCATAGTGAATTTCAAAGACATAGCAGCCACCGAACGTACAAAGAAACTTAGTGCAAACGCACAATGGTTTGAGGATAATTCTCCGGTGGATGGCAGGTTCAAGAAAGAAAAGGTGAAAGGAATATCGGCAAAAGTAATTACCGCAGCCATTCTTGGCGGAGACCTTTACCCTTCAACGGCGATAGGAATCAATCTTCCGAACTCCAACTGGGTGAGAAAGGAATACGGTTCCAAGAGTGTTACGATAGGAAACATAACGGATGCTTACAACAAGGCAGCGCACGGCAACGGTTTCTTGAATGAATATGTCATTGACAAATCTACGCTCGACAATATAAATAAGTATGGCGACGCTTGCGATGAACTTCACACCGATTTGCACGAATGTCTCGGACACGGAAGCGGAAAACTTTTGCCGGGAGTGGACCCGGATTCATTGAAAGCCTACGGTTCCACAATTGAAGAGGCTCGCGCCGATTTGTTCGGTTTGTATTACGTGGCAGATTCTAAACTCGTGGAATTAGGTCTCACTCCAAATCTCGAAGCATACAAGGCAGAGTATTACACATACATGATGAACGGTTTGATGACCCAACTTGTGCGAATACAACCGGGAAACAATATTGAAGAAGCCCATATGCGCAACCGTTCTCTCATTGCTCATTGGGCTTATGAGCACGGCAAACAGGACAATGTGGTGGAATTTGTGAAACGCAACGGAAAAACTTACGTGAAAATCAACGATTATGCAAAACTTCGCGAACTTTTCGGGAAACTTCTCGCGGAAATACAGCGCGTGAAGAGTGAAGGCGATTTTGAAGGGGCACGCCGATTGGTGGAAGACTATGGCGTGAAAGTAAATCCCGAACTTCACAAGGAAATTCTCGCACGCTACGAAAAACTGAACATATCTCCTTATAAAGGTTTCATAAATCCGGAATTCAAAGCGGTAACCGATAAGAAAGGCAATGTAACCGATGTGAAAGTTGTCTATGGCGAGAGCTACGAACACCAGATGCTCAGATACAGCAAGGATTATTCTTTCCTGCCTTTCGTAAACGAATAAAAAGAATGACATCGCAAGAAGTTTCGGAAACCGTAGCACGTCTCAAAAGAGAATTCCATTCCATGATGAATGGCATTGCGAGCGGTTCAATGCGCGATAAAGGTTTGAACTACGGCGTTAATTTTGGCGTGGAAGGCGTTAGACTTGTGGAAATGTCGCACACTTTGCCGCGCGAATCTGCTTTGGCTCGTGCTCTATGGCAGCAGAGAGTGAGAGAATGCAGACTGCTTGCGCCTATGATATATCCCGCAGAGGAATTTTCGCAAGACGTTTGTGATGCTTGGATAGACACGTTGCAAACTACTGAGGAAGTGCAATATCTTTCAATGTATCTTTTGCAACGTCTGCCCTATGTGGGAGGAAAAGTATTGGAATGGATGGCTTCGGAAAATGATATGCGACAACTTTGCGGCTTTCTCGTAGCGGGAAGAATGCTTGGTAATGGCGTAAGGTTCTATGGGCGCGAGCGCAACGAGCTTCTCGACCAATGTGAAACGGCTTTGTATTGTAAGAATTCCAATGTGGCGCGTGCAGCATACAATGCCTTGCAGCGTTTCGCCTCACAAAATTATTATCAGGAAACGGAAGTTGAGAAAATTTTCTCTAAATTCGCGGAGCGAAACAAATAGAATGGAAATTGACGAGCGGAAAGAGGACGTTGTTGAGGTATTTACCGAATATTTGGTGAATAACGGGCTTAAAAAAAGTCAGGAACGTTATGTGGTTCTTGAGGCTGCGGGTAAAATGAATGGTCTTTTTACGGCGGCGGAACTCCATACGTATCTTGTAAACAATATGAATTTCCATTTAAGTCCCGCTACGGTTTATTCTTCCATAAAATTGCTACTGCAGTGCGGCATCTTGGTAGGACATTTCCTATCGTCAAAGTCCGTAATGTTCGAATACGCTTACGGCAAAACCTCTTTCAAATATGCCATTTGCTCAAAGTGCGGCAGGATAAGCCCTATTCACGACCGCACACTTGACCGCGCGGTTTCGGTGGTCAAGACTCCGCGTCTGCATTTCAATTTCTACAAGACATATATTTATGGTATTTGTGCATCGTGTGCACGAAAAGAAAAATCCAAATTACGCAAAATACAAAACAAAAATAAAAAATGAAACAAGGCAAAGTAGATACCCTTTTAGGTATAGTTTTCGGTGATGAAGGCAAAGGAAAAGTTGTTGACTTCTTCACTCCGCACTATGATGTCGTCGCTCGTTTTGCCGGAGGTCCTAATGCCGGGCACACAATTATCTTTGACGGAAAAAAATTTGTGCTTCGCTCCATTCCTTCAGGCATTTTCTGTGAGGACAAAGTCAATATCATCGGCAACGGGTGCGTTATTGCTCCCGATCTTTTCATGGCTGAGGCAAAAGAACTCGAAGCAGCCGGATACGAACTTACAAATCGTCTTCACATAAGCAAACGTGCTCATCTCATTCTGCCTACCCACAGAGTTCTCGACCGCGCTTACGAGGCAGCAAAAGGCAAGAACAAAGTAGGAACCACCGGAAAGGGAATCGGTCCTACGTATAGCGACAAAGCTTCACGCATTGGCTTGCGCGTGGGAGACATACTTGATAATTTCGATGCCAAATATAATGCGCTCAAGACCTATCACGAGAATATTCTCCGCAATCTCAATTACGACTATGACATAAAGGAAGACGAGGAGAAGTGGATGCGGGGAATAGAATATATGCGCAAGTTCCACCTCACAGACACAGAAGTGGAGCTGAACACCCTTCTCGACGAAGGCAAATCGGTTCTTGCCGAGGGCGCACAGGGCACAATGCTCGACATTGACCATGGCACATATCCCTTTGTAAGCAGTTCGTCCACCACATGCGGCGGCGTTTGCACGGGACTCGGTGTTGCTCCTTCGAGAATAGGAGAAGTTTTCGGCATATTCAAGGCTTATTCCACGAGAGTGGGTTCCGGACCGTTCCCTGTAGAGTTGTTTGATGAAACAGGCGATGAAATCCGCAAAATAGGTAACGAGTTCGGTGCGGTAACAGGCAGAAACCGTCGTTGTGGCTGGATAGATCTCGTGGCTCTCAAATATGCGGTGATGGTTAACGGTGTTACTCAGCTCGTAATGATGAAAAGCGACGTGCTTGACGGTTTCGATACTATTAAGGCTTGTACTGCTTATGAATTACCCAATGGCGAGAAGACCGAGACCATGCCTTTCGACACCGAGGGTTGCAAACCGATTTACACAGAAATAAAAGGTTGGAAATCGGATCTCACAAAAGTTAAGTCGGAAGCCGAATTCCCGCAGGCATTCAAGGACTACATCGCATTCCTCGAGCAACAGTTGCAACGTCCAATAAAGATTGTTTCCGTAGGACCCGACCGAGAGGCTACGATAATAAGATAATTTTTTACGTTATAAGATAGTTGCAGTATGGCAGTGGGTTATTGTCATACTGCAATTGTTTTGCGCCCCGCAGCATGGGATACACATATATACAATAAGGTCTTTTTATGAACAAAACCGGATATATCCATTCAAGTTCACGCTCCGATGCGGTCTATCCCTATTTTCTTTTTCCAGCAAAGGATGTTCCCGTATATCCTTTCCGCCGCAGCGGCAGACAAGCCTCACCTGTTGTGGCGCGGTTAGCCGATTGTTTGAAGGCTGCCTTGTGCGGTTCGCCTTTCGAGGTAATTACCGACGGCTGTTTCAAGTTTGCCGACGGCGGATATACGTACTGCGCTTCTATTTTGATATTCGACAAAGCCGCAGTGGGCGTTGCCATGGATTTGGAGATTGACGAACCTTACACGCTGTCCGACTTCATTCCGCGCCATTACCTTGAGGACAGCAGTGATTCCCATCGCGATTCCATTCTTACCGCCAACGGGTGGGCTGTGGTGCGCTTTGCAGAAAAGCAGGTTGCCGAGTCTTGCGAAGTTTGCAGGAACTACGTGTTGTCGTTGCTGAACAGTTTGAAGGTCTTCCCCGAAATAGTTTACGACAAAAGCGTGCAGCAAAAGCCGGCTTCGGTTCGTAAATTTTCGCGCGTCAGCGCAGAGGTTGCGGCGCGTTCGTCTTTCCGCGAAAATTATCTGATGTCCGCCGATTATAACGGCTATGACTGCCAACCCTATGCCGATATCGAGCCTCTCACACTTGAAGAGCAGGCTTGTGTGTGCGCTACCGGAACTGATAATGTGCCGGATTGCGAAGCCGATAACGATTTATCTTATAACGCCGAGCATCATTTTGAGCGCGACAAGGATATTGTTTTTGTTCCCGAAACTCACACGTATCTTTACAAGGGCTGTGATGCCTTGAAATCGGTAACTACTGTGGTTTCGGAGCTTTTTGCGGCTTTCGATGCCTATGGCATGGCGGACAAGAAGGCGAGAGAGGAGCAATGTTCGCCCAATGTGTTTCTTGACAAATGGGCTTTCGCCTCGCGCGAAGCCGCCGAAACGGGTACGCACATGCACGCGCAGATTGAAAATTGGTTTCTCGGCAGAAAAACAAACAGTTCGTTCCGTCTGCGCTTTGATTCGCCAACGTTCAAATGCGATAAGTATGTGGATGTGGGCAGGGAATTTTCGTTTTTCCAAGACTTTATTTCGCGCGCAAACATAAAGCCTTATCGCACCGAGTGGGCTATTTATGATGCGGAGACACGCATTGCGGGTTCTCCCGATTTGATTGCCGAAAAAGGTGGGAAACTGATGATGTTTGACTGGAAACGTTCCACCAAGGTGGTGGATGTGGGGGCAAGTCCGGGAATAAACGGCAAACCCAACATGAAATGTTGGAACCGTTACGGACGTGGCGCATATTCTGCCTTACCCGATTGCTCATTTGTGCATTATTCCTTGCAACAGGCTATTTATAAGCGCATTCTTGCCAAGAATTACGGGATTAACCTCGCACGCACGTTTCTCGTGGTTCTTCATCCGCAGTACAATCATTTTTATATTGTGGAAACAATGGATGTGGAGAAGTACGTGGACCGTATTTTCGAGACTTTGCACTGATTTTCCGGTATGTCGGAAGCTTCAAAAAAACGCCTTTGTAAGTTATTGAAAATCAATGGTCATTTTTCGTAAAAAATACAAGCCATATATTTTAAAATACAAGGCACTTATTTTGAAATAAGTGCCTTGTATTTTTTACAACATGCCTTATGTTTTTTCGGGCATGGGAAAACACTCCTTTTTCAACCCGTTTCTGAGGTATGAAAATTCACTTTTACGCGGCGAAAACCTTTCCGGTATTTTGCATCAGCCGGATTGCTGCGGACAATAGGTGTTTGTGATGAAAAATTAAGTGGTAACGCAGTTTTGCAAGGTGATGATTCCCTCGGGTCCCTCATTGAAAAGCAGATCCGCGATACTCAGGTTGGATTTGAATCCGTTTCGTTGTGCAAACACCTGATAATATTCTTTCGGAGTAAAGAACGGGTCGTCGGCGGAATGCTTGGGATTTATGGCATCGCGGTAGTCGTCTGCATCGAGAGCATCGGCGTTTGCATATTCTTTGGTGAGCACGGCATTGTAATCAATATCCAAAAGTTCGCAAACCTTGGCGGTAAGTTCCTGATTGAAATCAATGAGAAACTCATAACTCTTTTCGTAAAAAGGCAGCAAATCGTCGGCATAAAACTCGAAAAACGGACTGTTTTCATACGCGCTGACCAAGGACAAACGGTGAAGATGACGCCAGTTTCCGTGCTCGCTGATTTTAACGTCCCGCATGGGACATTTGTTGCCCGGCAACGTAACGGGAATGGTGAGTGCCTGCACTCCCGCCTGCGTGGCTATGACGCAGCGGTTGCGGTAAGTTTGTTTAATGTAATGGTCGCATTGTTCCACAAAAACATTTTCATAAACCATTAGCTTGGTGAACCACTGCACAGGCGGCAGATAGGCTGACGACAGAAGCACCGATTGTTTCATTTCAGGCTGTTTTGGGGAGTTTTGAAGAACCTGTCCGCCCTTATGCGGCGATAAACGGGTTCGCCGGGCTTTACGGAATAGAGAATGAGCATTACCTTGCCTATGATATGGTTTTGCGGCACGAGACCATAAGAGCGCGAATCGTCGGTGTTGCTCTGCATGCCGGAGAAAACCCAAAAGTAGTCTTGAGTAAAGACCACGTAATTCGTGGTGTGCCCGTCAATTAGGAGCGTGTCGCCTTTAAGTTCGGCGCAGTGGCACGGCTCGTGAAGATTGATGGTGTTGCAAACAAGACGGGCGTTCCATTTTGTTATGCTAACCCGTCTGCCTTTGGCGGGAACGACAAAAGGGTATGAGTCTTTGCTTTGCCTTCTGCTCACTTTCATGTCTTTGGTGAGCCAAACCGTATCTCCCGGCAGCGCAAGGCATTGTGCTATGCATACGGTGCGGTTGGAAATTTCATTCAAACTGTCGTAGGGCATATTGAAAGCCATCCAGTCGCCGCGTTCCGGCATACCGCTACCCAGCCTGCGGTAATTTGTGTATTCGGGAAAGGGAAGCCTCACGCCGTAACTTGTTCTTGAAACAAGCAAACGGTCTCCCGCCTGAAATTCGGCGGTGGGGCGGGGCGATGAAACAGTGTAGAGCGAAAAGAAAAACAGTCTTATGAGACACAAAACCAGGCAGGCTGCGAGAAAAACAGCCAGTGTGCGTAAAATTTCCCTTGTCCTGCCCGAAATGTGCAAATCCGCGTTGTTTTTATTCTTATTTTATGTTGTCTACCCAACGGAAAAATCTGTTCCAACGTATTTTGCCGTCAAACAAACCGTAGTCCTTGTCGAGCGAAATCCACACCATGAGCGGCTTGCCCACTATGTGGTCTTCGGGAACGAATCCCCAGAAACGCGAATCGGCGGAGCGGTCGCGGTTGTCGCCCATCATCCAGTAATAGTCCATTTTGAATGTGTAGGTGTCGGTTTGCTTTCCGTTTATGTAAATATTCCCGTTGCGCAACTCGAGTTTGTTGTTCTCATAAACCCTTATGGGACGCTCGTAGAGGGCATAATTGTTTTTGTTCAGACGTATTGTGGCTCCGCGTTTGGGAATCCAAACCGGTCCGTAGTCATGTGTTGTCCAATTTTTCACCATGTCGAGCGGATAAAGTCCGTTTGAGTACGGTTTGTCTTCCACAATCGACTCCACAAGGTCGGGACGCGAGCGCAAAACCTCGAGAGCGTGGTGCGTGAGCGGCATTTGTCGTGTGGCGGGATTGAAAGGTGAAGCGTCTTCAAGGTCTTCTTTCGTAATGCCAAGCTCGCGAATTAGACTCTCGGGCAAATCGGCTTTGAAAGTAACCAGATAACCGTACTGAACATTGTCGGGTTCTTTGTTAGGTTTGCCGTCAATGTAAACAATCTTGTTTTTGATTTGAAGAGTTTGCCCCGGAAGTCCCACACAACGCTTCACATAATTTTCTCTGTGGTCCACGGGACGGCTTATGACCTTTCCGAATTGCTCGGGATGCCCCAAGATGTAATTTCTACCAAATGAATATTGCTTGGCAAACTCGTCCATTTGTTCCTGCCATGGCATGTTAGCCAAACCGTCAACGGGATAAAGTTCCTCACCAGCCTGATAGCACATGGAATAAAAGTCCTGTTGACTTTGCGCAAGGGCTACGGTGTCGCCCGAAGGGTAATTGAACACAACTATGTCGTTCAACTTTATCTTTCCGAAGCCTTTTACACGCTCATATTCCCATTGCGGCCACTCTATATAGCTCTTCGTGCCCGTTATAGGCAATTCGTTTGCAACCAAAGGCATTGAAAGCGGTGTCATGGGCTTTCTCGGACCGTAACTCATCTTGCTGACGAGAAGATAGTCGCCTGTGAGTAGGCTCTTTTCCAACGAAGACGAGGGAATGACGTAGTTCTGGAAAAAATAGTTGTTTATGAAATATGCGGCAACGAGTGCAAAAACAATTGCGTCCACCCAACTCATAGCGTTGCGCTTTTTCTTGTTTTTTATGTTCTTCCACCAGCCCCATTTAACCTTTTTGGTGATGTAGGCATCGAATATCAGCGGCGCGAAAATTATTCCCCACCAACATTTAATCCATATCAGAAATGCAAAATAGCACACCAACCACACGGCACAAATAGTGGCGCGGATTTTTAGCGGGGTGGTCTTCTTGGTTTGCTGCTTGTCGTCCGAGTTCATGCTTTTGTTTTGTTAGAAAGGGAATAAGTCGTGCATTGTGAGGAATCCCTCGTGATTTGCTGCATATTCTGCTGCGAGCACTGCACCGAGTGCGAATCCTTTGCGGCTATGTGCGTCGTGCGTGATAGTGATGTTGTCGGCATCGCTATCGTATATAATGGAATGAATACCCGGTACTTCGCCGCGACGAATGCTATCAATCGGAATTATGTCGGGTGCAACGTTGTCTGTACCGCTTACCGTGCCGTCGGGAGCGGTAAATACTCCTTTTTCCCAACCGTTTTTGCGGTCAAGATTCCTGATGACGCCTTCCGCAAGAGTGATAGCCGTGCCGCTGGGTGCATCGAGTTTGTGAATATGATGGGTTTCCTCGATTTTTACATCGTATGAAGGAAATTTGTTCATGAGTTTTGCGAGATACGTATTAAGAGCATTGAACAAAGCAACGCCTACACTGAAGTTACTACTCCAAAACAATGTGTGCAAACCCTGTTCGCAGAGCTTTTTCATCTCGTCTCCGTGTTCGTTCATCCAACCTGTGCTGCCCGATACTACTTTTACGTCTTGCGCAAAGGCATCTTTTACGTTTTGATAAGCAGATGTCGGCGCGGTGAATTCAATTGCCACGTCCGCACTGCGGAAAGCATCGCTGTTAATGTCGTTATGGTTATCAATATCCACGACACATACAATTTTATGTCCGCGTTCAAGGGCTATCTGTTCTATCATGCGCCCCATTTTTCCGTATCCTATTAGAGCTATATTCATTTCAGTATAATATTAAAGGTATGCAAAGATACTATTTTTTTGTTTGCGTTTCCACTTTTTTTACTCCGCGCTGTGATTGTGACAGGAATGCGGATGCTTCACAAGCCCTTCGCGCTCCATCATTTCGTATATCTTTCTTCCTGCAACAAGACAGCAAAGGTCGCAAGGCGTTAAATTTGCGTGGCTTTTGAGTTTGTTGCATTCCACGTCCCCGAGTTTTTCCTTGAAGTGGTTAAAAAGTTCTGCCGCAAGCCTTGCCGTTTTTGCGTCATCGCCTTCCGACAAAAGTCCGAGCGCAAAAACTCCGCCCGTTATTGCCCCACATGTGCCGCAATTGTGGGTTTTGCCTATTCCTCCTGCGAATCCTGCGCTAAGATGTTTGAGAGTGTCGTCGTCAACAGGAGTTCCCGTAGCGGCAAGTGTGCCGCAGAGAGTGGCGGCAGCGCAGTTGTAGCGTGCCTTTCGGCGCATCATTATCTGGCGGTCTATGTCGGTGTCGTTTATGTTGAAAGATTTGCTGCTTGTTTCGGTCATGATTTGCATGTTATAAGTTGCTGTTTGCAAATTTAGTATAATATATCCGCTCTAAATCTCTAAGATACATTATTTAACAGCACCGTGTTGTTATAACTCGTAACTTTGCACACATGATGAATAAGAGAATTTGTGCAACATTCGTTGCTGTTTTTGCGCTTGTGCTTTCTGCAAGCGCCGATGACGTATATGATTTTTTCAAATCCTATCTCAATGGCAGGGCAAAGACATATCAGGGCAGCAAAAAGAAGATGTCTTTGAAGGAAGTGCAGCAAAATTCCGTTGCTGTCTGGAAGTCCTGGCGCAGGGCTTTACGTAAGGTAGAACCCGACACACTCGGGCGCATGAATAAGGATAGTCTTACATACGTTGGCAAATGGCGTTTGCCGCCCGACCTTGAAAACGATGCCACAATGAACTTCACATGGTTCAGCAAGGGAGCTCGTCCGTCCGCAGGCTATCCTATGTTTCTTTATATGCATGGCTCGGGACCCAAGGAGCAGGAATATGCCAACGGTCTCAAACTTACTCATGCTTTCAACGATGGTCCGTCGGTTTATTTCGTACCTCAGATTCCCAATGAGGGAGGTTATTATCGCTGGTGGCAACGTGCCAAAGTCTGGGCATGGCAAAAAATGTTGCGGTTGGCTTTTGCTTCGGGCGACATAGACCCTGACAGAATCTACATAACCGGTATTTCCGAAGGTGCCTATGGCACTCAACGCCTTGCCTCGTTCTTTGCCGACTATCTGGCGGGCGGCGGAGCCATGGCGGGCGGTGAGCCTTTGAAGAATGCTCCTGCCGAAAATCTTGCCAATACTCCTTTCTCTCTTCTCACCGGCGATCACGATTCCGGCTTTTATCGTAATACTTTAACGAAGTATGCCAAGGACGCTCTCGACAGTCTTTCCTCCGCTCACGACAGTCTTTACGTTCACAACGTGCAACTTCTTCAGGGGTGCGGACATGCCATAAACTATTACACAACAACTCCGTGGCTTGCGGCTCACAAAAGAAATCCTTACCCAAAATATGTGGCGTGGGAAGACTTTGAAATGGACGGATGTCGCAGAGACGGTTTCTACAATTTGTTTGTCAACGAATCGCCTGCGGTGGAAGAGGGTGCAAGAGTGTTCTATGAGGAAACAATAAAGGGAGACACCATAAACCTAAAGGTTCAAAAGGTGGAATATACCACTGTGGAAAAAGACAACGTGTGGGGAATAGAAATGAAATTCAAGAAGAAATATACCCCGTTGGACAACGGGAAAATAACGATATATCTCAACAGAAGCCTTGCAAACCTCAGCCACCGGCTCACGGTCGTAGTAAACGGCAGACAGGTATTCAACGGCAAGGTTCTTGAAAATCTTTCGTCAATGGTCAACAGTTGTGCCGCCTTTGGCGATCCACGCAGGTTATACACGGCACAGATTGACGTGGATATAGCATCTCCGGCTGCAGAAAAATGATGTTCTGTGTGCGGCAGTGCATGTTTGCCGGTATGCGTGCCTTGTTCGTTTCCGTGCCTCTGCACGACGAAATTCCGCAAAACGGGGAGGTAACGATAAACGTCTGAATTTCAAATAAATACCTTGTTTCGACGGGAAGAATATAAGTTGCGGGAAATCAGATACTTAAAACGTTAAAAAATACAAGCCATATATTTTGAAATACAAGGCACATATTTTAAAATAAGTGCCTTGTATTTTTTACGACAAGCCATGTATTTTTGGGGGAATTTGTAATTTTGCATTCCGCAAGGCTTGCGAATCGAAAAATAACGAGTGTTGTTGCAGGAATGTGGCATGTAAGTCCGGTTATGAACAAGGCTGCCTTGGCTTGTAAGGATTTACATTAAAAATTTTTATATCATGGTTTCCACAACGTCACATCGTATTACTTATACGATACTTTCCATGTCGCTCCTGACTGTCATGGCGGGCGCGGCAGTGGCTCCGGCACTCGCCACAATGTTTGAGCATTTCAGCGATTGCCCCAAGGTGCTGGTGCAACTCATTGTGAGCATTCCGGCGTTCTTCATAATCCTCACCAATCTGCTTTTTCTTGAAATAAGCCGGCATTTCGGTTCGCGCACCATTGCGCTTGCGGGGCTGGTGCTTTATGTGGCGAGCGGAGTATGCTGCTTTTTTGCCACGGGTATAGGTGTGCTTCTGGTGATGAGGGCTTTGCTGGGCGTAAGCGTGGGTCTCGTCATGCCGCTTTCCACGGGGCTGCTGGCTTATTACTATCCTCCCGAACAGCAGGCGAGACTAATGGGACTTTCGGCGGCGATGAATCAGATAGGCGGGGGAACTGCCACTCTTCTTGCGGGAATCCTTTGCACTGTGGGCTGGAATTATTCGTTTCTTGTCTATTCGCTCGGCTTGATAGCCGTGGTTCTCGTTGCCCTTTTCCTGCCCGATGAACGTTTGGGCTCGAGTAATAAACGCGGTGTGCCTTTTGCGCCGAAACAGTTGCTGAAATTCCATCCCTCTGTTGTGGGAATGGTTTTGCTCATGACCATATTTTTTGTGTTCGTAACCAATTTCGCCATTACGGCATCGCACGACGGAAAGTTTTCGGCGGTTGAGATAACGCTCATAATGGTTGGCACTGACGTGGTGGCTACTTTTGTGGGACTGTTTTTCGGCAAGATGATGCGCCATATACCGCAAGTCATGAAATATCTCGCCCCTGCGTTCTTCATTATGGGATTTTCACTGTATTGCGCGAGCGATTCCACTGCTTTTGTGCTTGCCGGTTCGGCTTGCATAGGAATGGGAAACGGCGTTGGCATACCTTATCTCAACACGATAGCTTCAATAAAGGGCGGTCGCAATTCCGCCACAACCGTCATGCCGCTTCTTTCCGCCGCTTTATATTTGGGGCAGTTTGTCTCTCCGTTGCTGGTGTCGCCTGTGGCAAAACTGTTGGGCGACAACGGGTATGACGAAACGGTTGCGCCTTACAAGGTGGCTGTGGTGCTGGGATTTCTGTTTCTTTTTCAAACCTTTTCCACACGCCGTTACCAGTCGCTGCCTCCCAAAGAGTGAAGCGGCTGATGCCACGGGTTTGCGGGTGTAAAAAGTTATTGCTAATTTTGTCATGACGCAATATATATACGTTATGAAACGATTGGTTTTTGTGCTTGTCATGCTGTTGCCGGTTTTTTTCCTGCAATGCGCGGCAGGCGGTGAGAATAGAATAGAATACATTACGCCCGAAAACGTGAGCATAGAGGATGTGTTTTTCACGCGGTTCGCAGAGCAGATATACAATGCCGATTCCACGATGAAAGCTAAAGCCACGGTTTTCGATGCCGGCGTAAACGAGGAGCAGTGGAGCGGGAATTTCAAGAAACTTACGCTTTGGGGCGAATCGAAAGAGGATGTTGTGAGTACATACAACGCCGCGAAACTTTTGTTTCTTAAGAATCCACGGATTGATTACGCCGATATTGCCGAGCGTGCCTTATATAATGGTGTGCTTGCGGCTGTCGATTCCTCGCGCATGGGAAATAAGGAGTGGAAAAAGGCGGCGCAAGCGGTTCTCGACGCACCTGCCACAGCGTATGCCATGCGTGGAAGCGATTTGTGGGTTAATCTTTATTTCAGAAACCGTGCGTATATAAAAAATGACTCTCTCGATATGGTTATTCTCCAAAACACGAGTGCGCCGTGGGTATCTGATGTGTTTTTTTCCCTGAAGTTCAACAACGCCAACCCTCACATGCGGCTGCATCTGCGTTTGCCGGCGTGGCTCAGGGGACAGGTTACCCCGACCGGGGAATATGCCTATAAACCCATGAGAGAATTTTATCAGGTGGTGCTCAACGGGAAACGCCTTACGCTTCGTGCCTCGGCAGATGGCTATATAACCATTGACCGTGTATGGCAAAGCGACGACGTGATACGCTTTTCCATGCAAACGGCTGTGAGAAGAATAAGACCGTCAAAGCAATCGGGCGGAACTTTCGCCGTTCAGGAAGGACCAATCCTGTATGCTTGTGAAAGCAAAGGCGAAAAGGTGTATTTTGACTCGGAAGCGGCATTCGGAAACAAGTATGACAAAGAAGTTCTTCACACAAATATGCTGACAACAAGCACTTATTCGTCGCGCAAACCGAACGGCGATACGCCGTGGAGCGGAATATTGCTGCCTTATTACGTATCTTTCGGGAGAAACACCGCAAACCCGCAAATCTGGCTCGAGGAAGTGGAGAAATAAAACGGCTTCGGTTGCGGGAACAACGGAACATAAATATAAAAAACTTTACAAAATGTTTGGTGTGTCGGGAAAAATGTGTAATTTTGCCACAGATACAATAAAATATCGATAATAGAAATATGAACAATTTTTGCGCAGCGTTTAGCTTTTACTTTTATTACTTTGCCGGAACAAAGCGAAGCGGGACGTTGTACGCATAAAAACAGAAATAACAAACTAACAAAATACAAAATCCCGCTTCAACATGAGCGGGATTTTTTTGTTACATCAAACAAAGATGAAGAAAATAGCAATACAAGGTATAAAGGGTTCTTTTCACGACATTGCGGCCCACCAATATTTCAAGGGCGAAGACATAGAGCTTATATGTTGCGACACATTTGAAAAGGTGTTCGACGAAATGAGGCATGAAGGCTCGCTGTTTGCTCTCGTGGCAATAGAAAACACTATTGCGGGAAGTTTGCTGCACAATTACGAACTTCTTTTGGAGAGTGGTCTTACGGTTGTGGGCGAACATAAATTGCAGATAGAGCACAGCATAATGTGTCTTCCCGAAGACGATTGGGACACACTCTCGGAAGTAAATTCTCATCCCGTGGCTCTCATGCAATGTTACCGATTCCTTAAAAACCATCCGGGACTTCGCGTTGTGGAAGACGATGACACGGCGGGTGCTGCGGAACACATTAGCAGCAGACACCTGAAGGGGCACGCCGCAATATGTCATAAGGATGCCGCTCCGCTTTACGGTTTGAAGGTTCTCGAAGAAGGAATACAGGACAACAAGCATAATTTTACACGTTTCCTTGTTCTTACCGATCCTTGGAATGCTGATCTTGTGAGAGACGCGCGCCTTTGCAACAAGTGCAGTCTTGTTTTCTCTCTTCCCGATGATGAAGGCTGTTTGTCGCAAGTTCTTTCGATTTTCTCGTTCTATAAAATAAATCTCACCAAAATACAATCGCTTCCTATCATAGGGCGTGAGTGGGAATACCTGTTTTATATAGATGTAACCTATGATGATTATGTGCGTTTCCATCAAAGTTTGGACGCCATAAAACCTTTGACACGTGAATTAAAAAATCTTGGAGAATATGTTGCAAAAAAATAATGCAGCCAACGGTATAGTTCCCGCCGAACGCCTTGGCTCGGTTAGCGAATACTATTTCAGCCGCAAGCTGAAGGAAGTGGCAAAAATGAACGCCGAGGGCAAAAATGTCATAAGCCTTGCAATAGGAAGTCCGGATATGCCTCCTTCAAAAGCCACGGTAGACGAACTTTGCAGAGTGGCTAAGCTTCCGGAAGCTCACGGATACCAGCCCACAATGGGTACACCCGAGCTAAGAAAAGCCATGTCTCAGTGGTATAAACGTTGGTTTGACGTGGATTTGAATCCCGACAACGAAATACAACCTCTGATAGGTTCGAAAGAAGGTATACTCCATGTAACTCTGGCATTTGTTAACCCGGGAGACAAAGTGCTTGTGCCCAATCCGGGATACCCGACTTATACTTCGCTAAGCAAACTTCTCGGTGCGCAGGTGGTGAATTATAATCTTCGTCCCGAGAATGATTGGCAACCCGACTTTGAAGAACTTGAAAGCATGGATCTTTCGGGCGTGAAACTGCTTTGGAGCAATTATCCCAACATGCCTACGGGGGCAAATGCACGTCGTGAGACTTACGAGAAACTTGTAGATTTCGCAAAACGCCATAATATTGTGGTGGTAAACGACAATCCTTACAGTTTTATCCTAAATAATCATCCCATAAGCCTTTTGCAGGTTCCCGGAGCCAAGGATTGCTGCATAGAATTCAATTCCATGAGCAAAAGCCACAATATGCCGGGATGGCGTGTGGGACTTGCGGCAAGCAATTCGCAATTCATTCAGTGGATATTGAAAGTAAAGAGCAACATAGACAGCGGAACTTTTCGCGCCATCCAACTTGCAGCCGCAAAAGCCTATGATAATGACGAACAATGGCATCATGCGGCAAACATAGATACTTATTCGCGCCGCCGTGTGTACGCGGAAAAAATAATGCAAGCCATGAATTGCGAATACGAAAAGACACAAGTGGGAATGTTTCTTTGGGGCAGGATTCCTGATAAGTATAAAGATGCCGAGGAACTCACCGAAAAAGTTTTGCAGGAGGGCAAGGTTTTTATAACACCGGGCTTTATTTTCGGAACAAACGGATCACGCTACGTAAGAATATCACTGTGTGCAAAAGACGAGAAACTTAAAGAGGCTCTCGAAAGAATAGAAAACATGAAATTATAAGATATATCACAATGGAACTCAAATTAGAAAAACTTAATCTCCCGGGCGTGGAAGACAAACGCCCTCTCGTAATGGCGGGACCTTGCAGCGCAGAAACCGAAGAGCAAGTCATTACCACAGCACAGCAACTAAGTAAAATAGGAGTAAAGATATTTCGTGCGGGAATATGGAAACCGCGTACCAAACCTGGAAGTTTTGAAGGAATAGGCGAGGAAGGACTTCCATGGATGCAGCGCGTGCAAAAAGAATGCGGAATGCTTGTGGCTACGGAGGTAGCAAATAAAGCACATGTGGAAGCTGCTTTGAAAGCCGGCATAGATATTCTTTGGATAGGTGCTCGTACTTCTGCCAATCCCTTTGCCATGCAGGAAATAGCGGATTCTCTTAAGGGCGTTGATATTCCTGTTTTGGTAAAGAACCCGGTTAATCCCGATCTTGAGCTTTGGATTGGTGCGCTTGAGCGTCTTAATAATGCAGGAATAAAACGTCTTGGTGCCATTCATCGTGGTTTTTCCACTTATGACAAACGTATTTATCGTAATTTGCCTATGTGGCATATTGCTATAGAACTTCATCGCCGCATTCCCAATCTTCCCATGATTTGCGACCCGAGTCATATTGGCGGAAAGCGTGAACTTATTGCTCCTCTCTGCCAGCAGGCAATGGATCTCGGTTTCGACGGTCTCATAATAGAAAGTCATTGCAAACCCGACGAAGCTTGGAGCGATGCAAGCCAACAAGTTACTCCCGAGGTTCTTGATTTTATACTTGACAGACTTGTTGTTCGTTCCACTACGCAATCTACGGAGAGTCTTCATGCTTTGCGCTATCAAATAGACGAATGCGACAATAATATTCTCGATATTTTGGCAAAGCGTATGAGAATTTCGCGTGAAATAGCCGTTTACAAGCGCGAGCATAACATGACTGTTGTTCAGGCAGGGCGTTATAATGAGATTCTCGACAAACGTGTGGCTCAAGGTATGCTTTGTGGCATGAGTGCCGACTTCCTTAAAACTATCTTCGAAGCCATACACGAGGAAAGCGTTCACCAGCAACTTGAACTGATAAACCGATAAACGATGAGGATTTTAATTCTCGGCGCGGGCAAAATGGGGTCATTCTTTGTCGACCTCCTGAGTTTTGATCACGAAACGGCTGTTTTCGATACCGATCCAAAGCGTTTGCGTTTCATGTACAACACGCAGCGTTTCACCAGGCTTGAGGAAATAGATGCATTCCGTCCAGAAATGGTTATTAACGCAGTTACTCTCAAAGCCACGATTCCTGCTTTCGAAAAAGTCATTCCGCATATCCCCGACAACTGTATATTGAGCGACATTGCTTCGGTTAAGACGGGCATGAAAGAGTTTTACGACAAATGCGGCTTCAAATACGTTTCCACCCATCCCATGTTCGGTCCCACATTTGCCAATCTCGGCTCGTTAAGTTCCGAGAACGCAATAATAATTAAGGAAGGCGACTATATGGGACGCATTTTCTTCCGCGATCTCTACAATCGTCTAGGGCTGAATGTGTGCGAATATACATTTGAAGAGCATGACGAAACGGTGGCTTACTCGTTGAGCATTCCTTTTGTCTCTACTTTTGCTTTTGCTGCCGTTATGAAACATCAGGATGCGCCGGGAACAACGTTCAAACGCCACATGGCAATAGCTCGCGGCGTACTTGGTGAGGACGACACACTGCTTCGCGAAATTCTTTTCAATCCTCTTACCTCCGGTCAGGTAGAAAAAATTCGCACGGAGCTTAGCGAACTCATTGACATCATAGATCATAAGGACGAGGCGAGACTCGGAGCTTATCTTACCAAAATCCGTAAGAACATAGAGTAATGCAGCGACGCATGAAACCAAAAAGCGGAAAGCCTTAAAGGTTTTCCGCTTTTTTTGTTATGTTTTCCGCCCGGCGTTTTGCGCCGTCGTGAAATTTATTCCTCCTTCTTTTCTTCCGCAGCGGCGGGTTCTTCGGGTTTTTCCTCTTCAAAATCGTTTATTCCGCCTTTTATCAGCAAATCATACCATACAAGAAGTTTGCGAATGTCGCTGTCGTGCACACGGTCGGGGTCGTATTCGGGAAGAACCTGGGCAAAATATTCGCGAAGTTCCTTGGTCTCTATCTTGCGCGGGTTGAATTTGAGTGCTTCTCCGTTTTCGTGTGTCTTTACTTTGTTGAAAACGCTAATCAGCGGCTCGTCTTCTTCCTCGCAATATATGGAAATGTCGTTAAGTGAAACAACTTTGTCGTGCATTCCCACGGAAAATCTCTGATGTTTGTCGTCAACGCTCTCTACTATGAGCATTCCGCGACCTTGTTTCATAAGTTTGTAAAGACCGGGCTTGCCGGATATCGAAATTATTCTCTCTTCCATTTTATGTTTCTGTTTTTATGGTTCTTTTCTATTAGTTTTTCAATTCTGCTATGGGAGTCGGAGCTTTATGCGGGTCTCCGATGTGGTTATAGTTCACGGCTTTTCTCTTACTCTTGTTGCTCATGGTTGGAAACCAGATGTCCGCTGCCGTAAGTCCGCACTCTTTCACGGCGTTTATGGCATATTCGCTCCTTCCAAAGTCGGGATTTTCGTTATTTGTGCCGAAAGTGAACTTTATTCCGCGTTTCTTTGCCATGCGGATTATTTTGTAGCTCGGCAGTTTGTAACGCGAATTTATTTCAAGGGCAATGCCGTTATTATGTAGCACATCGAGCACACGGTTTATGCGTTTGTCGGTCCAATACTTGTCATATTCGTCCTGCATTATCTCGGGCAGAAAAGTGGGATTGGCATAAAAGTCCACAGGTTCGTTTGTCAAAATTTTTACTATCTGATCCACGAGCATATCCATGTACTGTTCTTTAGTGCGTCCGTCAAGTTTCACTTCTTCATTGCGATAAATGCGGCAGATGTGCCCTTTGTCCACTATTGTAAGGGCATCTGTAAACAAGTAATCGAATCCGTTCAGCACGGGGCGCGTGAATTTTGCTATCCAACGGCGACCTTCGCCCTGCGCTCCCATCATAAACGGTGCCGGCTTCATTTTCTTGCAGTATTCTATGGCTGCGCTGTCGTCGGGAAGCATTGTGCCTATTCCGCCCTCGCCTAAATTTATGCTTATGCCGTAGTTTATGCCGTAGTTCATGGACTTTGCCTGCGCCATTTCCTGTGTCAGTCCCCCTTTGAGGTGAACGTGATAGTCAATGACGGGAAAGTTTTGCTGTTGCAGCCTTATAGCTCCGTCCTTTTGTTCGTCTATCGGCGGCAGGGTGTCGTTAGGGTTCTTTGCGCCGGCTTCAAGTTGTGTCAGTTTCAGGTTCTTGAACGAAACCGTTCCCTTGCGCCCCTCGAGCGCAAAGTTTCCGTGGCTCAAAAGTCTGTTGGCGTATTGCGCCAAACGGTATGGTTTTTCCGGCTCGGTGTAGCAAACTACCTCCGTGCCGTTTACGGCTATCGTTATGTTCTTTCCCCTTACGGCAATTTCAAAGTCAAACCATTTCCCGTCGCTTGTCTGCGAATGGTAAAGGTTTCTTACGGTTGACAGACTGCCGGTTTTGCGCGTTCCGTCGGTTTTGCCGTTATGAATGAGCATTTCATATCCGTCGTCTTTCCCGTTGTTGTGAAACAATACGGCAGCTTCGGCATCGCTGTCGGCAAGTACCTGTCCCTGCAATATGAAATTTGTACAATCTTCCCCTCCTGTGTATTTCTGTCCGGCTTCCACTTTTATCTCGGTGGAGTTTACGGTGGTTTCTCCGCATGTCCATTGTGTCAGAGTCTGACTTTTGTTGCCGCTTTCGCATGAAAGCAGTGCCGCAAACATAGCTAACGGGGCAAGCAAGCGTGCCACAGGTGAAAGAATGGCTTTCATTTTTTGCTGTATTTATTTTTCCGCCGCAAAGGTAAAATAATTATGTAAACCTACGGGTTGCAAATCGGGCAAAAATGCCTTGTCTCCGCCCGATTCGCCCCGGTGAGGTTCTTAAAAGCCGCGTTTTGCGTAGGCTTTGGCAAGTTGGTTCATTGCTTTTTCTATTGTGCAGCGCGGTTGTCCCACGTTCATACGCATGAATCCCCTGCCGGGTTTGCCAAACATCTCGCCGTCGTTCAGATATAGTCCGGCATCGTTTATGTAAAAGTCGGTGAGTTCTTTTTGCGAGTCAAGTCCCAAAGCGCGATTGTCAAGAAACAGCAGGAACGAGGCTTCGGGAGTGATGAATGTTATCTTCGGGCAGTGGCTTGCCAAAAAATCGTACACATATTCCACATTGCCTTTCACATAGTCGAGCATTTGTTTCAGCCATTCCTCGCCCTCGGGGCTGTAGCAGGCTTCCACGCAGTCGTAAGCAAAGACGTTGCCGTTGCCTATGTCGTTGTTCTCGAGATACGAGAAGAATTTGCGACGCAGTGAGTCGTTCAGAACAATTGTGTGCGATGACACAACACCCGGAAGGTTGAACGTCTTTGTCGGAGCCATGAATGTAATGGTTATGTCCGCAGCTTCGTCGCACGATGTGGCTGTAGGTATGTGGTCGGCGGCATTGTATGTCATGTCTGCGTGAATTTCGTCGCTCACCAATACCACCCCGTGCTTTTTGCACAGTTTCACTACTTGGGCTATCTCTTCTTTTGTCCACGATGTGCCGCCGGGATTGTGGGGATTGCATAAAATGAACATTTTGCATTCGGGAAGACGACGGTCAATTTCGTCATAGTCCATGCGGTAACGTCCGTTTTCCAGAATCAGCGGCACTTCCACCACTTTTCTTTCGCTTCCGCGTGTAACATTTCCGAACGGGTGGTAAACGGGTGTCTCAATCATCACCGCATCGCCCTTTTCGGTGAAACAGTTAACGGCAAAGTATATGCCCGGAACTATTCCCGGCACATAGTGTATGGCTTTTCGGGGAACGTCAAAGGAGTAATGGCGTTTGTTCCAATCTTCTATGCAGCGGTAATATGACTCCGAAGCGCAGGTATAGCCTAAAATGTGCTGCTTGAGCCTTTTTTCTATTGCTTTAATAACAAACGGCGGAGTGGGGAAGCCCATGTCGGCAATCCAAAGCGGCATCAGGTCGTCGCGTCCCGTTGCCTGCTTCATAAGCTCCATGCTCACGCAGTCGGTATCCTTACGCTTTATCGGCGTACTGAAATCGTATTTCATGATTTGTATCTTGTTTTTTTTTATTTTCGCCTGCAAAGGTAGTTAAAATAGCTTGCCTGTGCCCCCGCCGTGCCAAACTTCTTGAGCGCGGAGGCAGCTGTGGCGCGGAAAAACATTCCTGTATTCGCCCGAATTTGTGAAATTTCTTGCAAGTTGCTGAAAACCAAATGTTTAACCTTGTTTCAAAAGATGTATGTAAGTTGTTGTTTATCAGGTGTTTGGAATGCTCAAAAATACAAGGCACTTATTTTAAAATAAGTGCCTTGTATTTTAAAATATATGGCTTGTGTTTTTTGCGATAAGCCATGTGTTTTTTTCGGCATCGCCGTGCGGGTTGCGCAATGAGACGGATTTTGCTTTCCCCGGCGTTTTCCATCAGTCTGCCGGAGCCTGTGTTCATTTCTTTAATCCGTTTGCACTATTTCATGCGGATTGTGTATATTTGCATGACATATATAACGTTTTTACCAAACATCATATCACGAAAATAAAATGAATCTACAATTTTTCAAACGTGCGGGCATAATGGCATCAACGCTTGTGGCTCTTGCTGCATACGGTCAGATTACCCCCGAAAACCTGAGGGTTGAACAGTTGAACGATAATATTCTCATCAATACCCCGAAATCGGCGGACGAAAACCCGAGGTTTTCGTGGATTAACAAGGCTGCTGCCGGCACCATGGGCGAAGTGCAGAAAGCTTATCGCATTTGTGTTGCCACATCTCCCGAAGCGTTAAGCTCGGGTAAGGTCGACGTTTGGGACAGTAAGAAAGTAAAATCCGCAGATTCGTATCTCGTGAACTACAAAGGCGGGAAGCTCAACGAGGCAACCGACTATTACTGGCGCGTAATGGTGTGGAACGGTAAGGGAAAGGCTTCGAAATGGAGCCAAACTCAAAAGTTCACCACCGGAATAGATTCATGGAAAGCTAAATGGATAGGTGCGCCGTGGCAGAACGAAGAACCGCAGCTCGATCTCAAAACAGGACACTGCAATCCCGAATTTCCGGCTGTGCCTTACCTGCGCAAGGGGTTCGATGTAAAGTCGGGCATACGCTCCGCCAAAGCTTATGTAACCGGTTTGGGTTATTTCGAATTCTTTCTCAATGGCAGGAAAGTGGGCAACGACCTTCTTGTGCCCAATTTCACCAACTACACGTCGCGTCCCAATCTTAAATATCGCCGTGCCATATCGCTCGACGAGAAATCTTCGGGATTCCGCGTGTCATATTTGCAATACGATATAACAAAACTATTGCGCTCCGGCAGGAATGCCGCAGGCGCAATGGTGGCTTCGGGATATTTCGACACGCGAGTGGACAGACTCGGTGCGTTCGGCTCTCCGCGTTTCATTTGCCAGATTGAAATAACCTATGACGACGGTTCGAAACAAACAATTGTGAGCGACCCCACGTGGAAAGCCCGTAAGAGCGGCGTGGTTCACTGTGATATTTACGACGGCGAGCGTTATGATGCCCGTCAGGAGGTGAGCGGATGGTGTAATGCCGATTTCGACGACAGTTCGTGGCAGAATGCCGTGGAAAGAAAAGCACCCGACGGAAAACTCGTGGCTTTCGACACTAATCCCGACCGTATAACCGAGACGCTGAACCCCGTTGCCTTCAAAAGCAATCCCGACGGAAGCTGCACAATAGACTTCGGCGAAATGATTTCGGGACATGTGCGTCTGAAAAACATTGTGGGCGAAAAGGACAAAACCATCAAGATTAAATATGAAAGCGTTTACTCCCAGGAAGTAAGCTACACGTTCAAGGACAGTTCCCCCGTGGATTACGCGCCACAGTTCACGTGGTACGTCTTCAGGTATGTAACCGTTACGGGATTCACCCCCACAGCCGACCAGATAGTTGCCGAAGCCGTCAATACGGACATGAAAGTAAATTCGGAGTTCACAACTTCAAACGAACTGTTCAACCGCATAAACAAAGTATGGCAGCGCACCGAAAAGGACAATATTCATAGCGGCGTGGAGAGTGATTGTCCCCACCGCGAGCGAATACCTTACACTGGCGACGGACAAGCAGTTTGCTCCACGGTGATGCACAATTTCGACGGAGCCGCTTTCTTCCGCAGCTGGTTCAATTCCATGCGCGATTCTCAGGATAAAGAAACGGGATATGTGCCCAATTCCGCTCCATGGTGCCCCGGTGCCGGCGGCGGAGTGGCTTGGGGTGCCGCCATGAGCATCATGCCGTGGGAATATTACATGAATTATGGCGACAAGAAGGTGATTGCCGAAAACTATAACGCTTCGAAACGCCAAATAGACTATATGCTGACGTGGGTAAAACCCGACGGAACAATGCATCAAAGCCGAAAGAATGCAATTGACAACGGAGATTGCTACTGGATGAACCTTGGTGATTGGGTTCCTCCCTATAAATTCCCGGGCGATGACAAAGTTCATACTTACATGCTCTGGCGTTGTGCCGACAGAATGAGCAAAATGGCGAAAGTAATGGGCAACGATGCCGACGAAAAGCATTACCGCGACCTCGCCGACAAAACAAGGGATGCTTACGACAAAGTTTATTTCGAGAACGACACTCTTGGCTACGGCGATTTCGGTTGCAATTCTTTCGCTGTCGAGATGGGGCTTGCCGAAAAGCGTCCCGAACTGAAAAAGATACTTGCCGATGAAATCGGTGTCAGATATAAGGGACACTTGAACTGCGGCTACATTGCCCTGGAAGTGCTTTTCGAAGGATTGGCAAAGGTTGGCGCAAACAACATAGCCTATACCGCCATGAATCAAACCGACTTCCCCTCGTTCGGATACATGCTCAAAAACGGTGCAACCACACTTTGGGAACAGTTTGACGGACAGAATTCCGAAAATCACCCGTTCCTCGGTTGCTGTCTCACTTGGTTCTATCGCCGGCTCGCAGGTGTTAATTCCGATCCCGAGTCTCCGGCTTACAAACATCTTATTGTGCGTCCCGTGCTTGCCGACAGCCTCGAAAGCGTAACCTATTCGAAAATGTCGCCATACGGACGTGTTTCGAGCAATGTCAGTCATAATTCCGACCGTGTGCGCATAATTGTCGACGTACCTGTGGGTTCAAACGCCACCATATACGTTCCCGCTGCCGGCATGCCGAATCTTACGGTCAACGGACAGCCTGCCGCAAAAATCAAAGGCGTTACATCTGCCAAGAAAACCGCAGAGGGATTCACAGTAAACGTAAAACAGGGACACTACGAACTGATTGCGTATAAAAAATAAGGATTTGCGACCCGGTGAGAGGCTTGTCCTGCACAAAGTCGCGCAAACACATACGAAATGAAGGGACTTGTTCCTTATACATTGAATCTTGGCGGCTCGCTGATGAATCTTGGCGAGCCGCAAGTAATGGGTATTCTCAACGTAACTCCCGATTCTTTTTACGAAAAGTCGAGAACCTTTGACGAGGATGCCATTCTGCGCCGCGCCAAACAGATAGCCGGCGAGGGCGGAAGCATTATAGACATCGGAGCTTACTCCACGCGCCCCGGCTCTGCCGATGTTGACGAATCCGAAGAGATGTCGCGCCTGCGCCGTGCGCTCTCGGTTGTAAGAAAAGCCGTTCCGGGAATGCCCGTGAGCATAGATACTTTTCGCGCCGACGTTGCAAAAATGTGCGTTGAGGAATATGGCGCGGAAATAATCAACGATGTTTCGGGCGGTGAGGGCGACAAGCGCATGTTTTCCACGGTTGCCCGGCTCGGAGTGCCTTATATATTAATGCACATCGGAGGCAGCATCGACAACATGCACTCCGACGCACCGCTTACCTCGCATGCCGATGCCGAAGTGCCCTACATGCAGAGCGTCGTCTCGTTTCTCACCGAACGAATCAACCGGTTGCACGCTCTCGGGGCAAAAGACATAATCATTGACCCGGGATACGGTTTCGGTAAATCCTTGCAACAAAACTACGAACTGCTCAACAGGCTCGAAGACCTCAAGGTGTGGCAACTGCCGCTGCTTGTGGGCGTGTCGCGAAAGTCAATGATTTACAAATTGCTCGACACCGACTCTTCGCAAGCCCTTAACGGAACCACGGTGTGCAATACCATAGCCCTCATGAAGGGTGCGTCCATTCTCAGGGTGCACGACGTGAGGGCGGCAGTGGAAGCCGTGAAAATAGTAAAGCAAACACTTCTCTAAACATACCGCGCCAATGCTCTCGTTTTCTGTAAAAGACATAATAGATATACTGCTGGTGGCAATGCTGCTCTTTTATATTTACCGCTTAATGAAAGAGTCGCGCTCCGGAAACATCTTCATGGGAATACTCGTGTTCATAATAATGTGGATATTCGTTTCGAAGATTTTCAACATGAGTCTCCTCGGATCCATAATGGACAAAGCCGTGAACATTGGTGCCATTGCACTCATCATAATCTTTCAGGAAGACATCCGTAACTTCTTCTCCTCGCTCGGAACCCAGCACTCCATAGGCAAGATAGTCCACTTTTTTTCGCGACCCTCCCAAGACGCCAATATAGTAAGCGAAAACAGCATCATTCCCGTTGTCAGGGCGTGCATGTCCATGAGCGCGCAAAAAGTAGGGGCTCTCATAGTCTACGAACGCTACATAGGGCTTGGCGACATTGAAAAAACGGGTGAGATAATAGACGCGGAAATTAAGCAACGCCTCATAGAAAACATTTTTTTCAAGAACAGTCCGCTCCACGACGGAGCCATGATAATTTCCCACCATCGCATTGCGTCGGCAGGCTGCATTCTTCCCGTTTCTCACGATGAAGATATTCCGCGCAACCTCGGTCTGCGCCACCGTGCCGCAATGGGCATAACCCAGAAGAGCGATGCGCTTGCCATAACGGTATCCGAAGAGACGGGCGGCATTTCCGTGGCGTATAACGGCAAATTTCATCTTAATCTCACGGGCGAGGAACTCGAAAGAATACTCACCGAAATGGTGGCATAATACTCACCGGCAAACACATACCGGTATGTGTTTGTGCGGTTTATGCTTCCCTCCGCTGTGTGCTGCTCCTTTTTGCGCCGCAAACGCATGATTTGTGAATATTCCGCCTGTTCTTGCAGAAAATCATGCCTGCGTGTCCAAGCTATAACCACACATTTTTTCGGTTTCTGTAAGTTATTGATAATCAGATGTCAATTTTGGCGAAAAATACAAGGCACTTATTTTAAAATAAGTGCCTTGTATTTTAAAATATATGGCTTGTATTTTTTACAAGATGCCTTATGTTTTTTAGAGCGTCCCGAAAGGGGTGAAAAACACGGCGTAATTTTAGAAAATAAAAAGGTTTTAACACTGCTTAGTATCTTTTTCGTTTTTTATTTTTGAATACTTGACAAAAGAGGAGTTTTATGTATTTTTGCACCCGATAAATATAAATAAAGCAACAAAGATAAATTCTACGACAACAAGATTATTTAGGAAAAGCACAAGTAAATGCGTGAATAATAACAATTAAATAAAATATAATAAGTACAATGAAAAGAATAAAACGGTTTTTGATGGGCACGGTACTTGCTGCAGCAGGATTTGCAGCCATGCCGTTTACATCTTATGCACAGACTCCGACCAGCCTTCCGCTATGCGTTGGAAAGGAGCGGATGTAACTACTCTCAATGAGGAATTTCTTCTGTACAATGTAGGTACGGGTAAATTCATGATAGCAGGTGGCGGCTGGGGAGTCCAGGGCATGATGCTCTATCAGGACTTCGGAACCATGATGGACTTGGTTTCCAATGGCAATAGCACTTATGTCATAAAATCAAACGTAGAAAATGATGATTATGAAAATGCAAAATATTTGGGAATAAATTATCCCGGTTATACTTCGTTGGGAAAATGGGGAGATTCTAATACTTTTGGTCCCATTATGGAAGCTCAGATCAGCGGAACCCTTGAATATAATAAAATTACTAAATATAGATACGGCAGAGCCTGGACTTTTGAACGTGTCGGGGGATTGAAAGATAACTTCGTATATAATATGAAGGAAACCCTGACCAATACAAAGCAAGGCGAACTTGAATTATACATGGGTGCTTCCTACGGCGTAAATCCCGAGATAGATCCTGATGACGGAGGCTATGATGTTTTCGTAGGCGATACCGCAACTTTTACAACAACTGAGGTATTCAAATCCACTTTTGCTTCCGGAACGGAAAAAGCTGCATATTATCAGTGGATTCTTGTTCCGAAATCGGAAATAATGGACGTTTATAATAAATCGATAGAAGCAGGAGGGGGATTGAATGCTAATTTTACATATCTCGTAACCGATCCTATGTTCGACCGCAACCATGGCAAATTTTCTGCATGGACAGGCAATATAAAAGGAAGCGGTACCGGAACAGACAAACGCTATGATTGGCTCAATAACAAAAGGATGTCCGATAATTGGGACGCTGCGGATTTCCGGAAAGTAAGTATAGAAAGTAAGGAAAACGGAAAATACAGCTTTGCAAGTTTTGACGGTATTGGTGAAGTGTCTCAAACTTTCAAAGCTCCTGCAGACGGTGTTTATGAAATAGAGTGCCGCGGTTTCTATCAGGGAAATAAAGCAAAACTTTTCGTAACAGTGGGCGACGTAACCAAGGAAGCTTCGCTCGTAAATACGGGAAGCGAGTTTATCAAATGCACCGTGGTTTCAAATTATGGCGGAACTAACGTAACCGATAGTATGAAAATTATTGCCGGCAAAGCTTTGTATGACAACGAAAACGGTAAATATACCGTCAAGGTGGTAATCTCTGCTACCGCTGGGTCTGATATAAAAATTGGTATCAAGAAAGATGCTGCAACCAAGTCGGATGCTTGCTATCGCGTAAGAGCAGGTGGTTGGTTTTGGGATCCTGAATATACTTATTATTATTATGATACCGACTATGTGGGAGTAGATAATTTCGCAGTCCGTTATGTGGGTAAGAGCAAGGCTTCAATCTTTGTTCTTGACGAAGATTCTACGAGCGAAGATTATATGAAGAAAGCCACAGGTGAGGCTTACAAAGACGTAACTGTATATTTGAAACGCCGCTTCACGCTCAACAAGTGGAACTCGTTTGTTACTCCTGTCGGTTTGACCAATGCGCAGGTGAAACAAGCCTTTGGCGATGACGTTAAAGTTGCCGAGCTCGCAGGCGTAGGCGGTGTAACAGAAAACAGCATAGATTTCCGGACAGTTGATCTTAGCCAGGAAGGAATAGCCATTAAACCGGCGCAGATGTATCTCGTGAAACCCACAAAGGACGGTGTGGATATGAACATGGAATTTGCAGATGGCACACCAGTTAGCGGCAAAATGTATCTCATAGGTCGTTGCTCGCTTGACGGAAGTAAGATTGACGGTACACTTAAAATAAAACCAACCTATGGACAGCCTACCGAAGGTGCCGAACAAGTAGATTTCATGGGAACGTATGTGGCTCTTGACACAATAAAAGGTCCTCAGAAAGGAGCGTATGCTTGGAGCGGCGGCGACATGTACCACCTGAAAAAGGCTAACGCCATTAAAGGTTTCCGTGGATGGCTCGTTGATCGTATAGGAACTAGATCCATCAAATTCAATATAGGCGACGGCAGTGTAACAAGCATTGACGAGGTAATTGCAAACGACAGAGCCGAAAAGACATCCGATGCGGTTTACACCGTGGACGGTGTGAAGATTCGCGACAACGCTTCTTCGCTCGAGGGATTGCCCGCCGGTCTCTACATTTTCAAAGGCAAAACTCATTTGGTTAAGTAACACTGCAAACAAACATGAACAAGATGGAAAAGAAAATATATAAAAAGCCGGAAATGGACGTTCTCTCCTTGAACATAAAGGATTCTGTTCTCGAAAATAGGAGTTGGACCGTTGACGGCAACAAAGAAGGTAATGTAAAAGAAGGTCCCGAAGAAGGCGGTGTGGAGCTTGATTCACGCAAGAACGAGTCCGGATGGGATTTTGAATGGTAATACAGGGTGTTAACCCCGATGTCGAACTAAAAAAGTTAAGAAAGAAAAGAAGAAGATATAAGATTGTAAAGTTCTGATTGGCTGTCTCTCCCTGCGAAAGCGGCGGCGGTGATATGAAATAACCTGACAGGGAATCTTTGTATGGCTGTAACTGCAAAATGCGGGAAGCGATAAAAAACTTTACAAGAAAGATTCCGAGTTATAATGTAACCGGTAGAAAAAATCTTTGACTTTGCCCTTTCTGCAAAGGCAGTTCGACAGAAACATTAAGCGAAAAACACCATGCATGTCTTTACAGATAAGATGTGTATGGGTTTTTCGTGTATATACCCGGGCAGTGGAGACCGCCCATCGGGATATGAAACAGTGGGTACGCTGCAAGCGGAGGCGCACATGCGGACACGGCGAAAAATGTCCGGCATATACGCACCCGAAACCGCGTCGGTTTCCGCCGCACGGTGGGATGTTGGAAAGGCGTTTTGCGTTGCGAAAAAAAACACATGGCTTATCGCAAAAAATACAAGCCATGTATTTTAAAATACAAGG
>OLFY01000683.1_pt1 | contig 49423 bp, 34 predicted proteins | sample 1605611 | NCBI WGS metagenome assembly OLFY01 (sample SAMEA3888923, study PRJEB22519) | human gut metagenome | biome: human gut; feature: human-associated habitat; material: faeces | place: Denmark | collected 2011 | reverse complement strand
TTCCGCCAGGAAAAGTTCCCCCGCCCCCTCGTCCATCCCGGCAGGCGAGCCTGCCGTACCGGGCCTTTCTTTTTATCTGTTCGCTACATGCCCCGGGCGCGCAGCCAGAGCTGGAGCACGAGCAGCGTCCAGAGCGGCTTGCGCAGGTCGGCCTTGCCGGAGCAGTGGGCATCCACCAGGGAGCGCACGGCCTCGGGCCGGAACAGGCCCTGGGCACGCAGGCGCTCGGGAGCGAAGAGCTCTTCCATGAGCGGCCGCATGCGTCCGCGCAGCCAGGCTGCCACAGGGATCTGGAAGCCGCGCTTGTTGCGGTGCAGGATCTCGGGCGGCAGCACGTCGGTGAAGGCCTTCTTGAGCAGGTATTTGCGCTGGAAACCGCGCAGCTTGTGCCGGATGGGCAGGCGGGCCACATATTCGGCAAAGTCCTTGTCCAGGAAGGGGGCGCGCACTTCCAGCGAGTGGAGCATGGAACAGCGGTCCACCTTGACCAGGATGTCGTCCAGCATGAACTGGCGGGCATAGACGTGGAAGGCCCGTGCCAGGGGTGAGGGACCGGCGGGCCAATGCTCGAACTGCTCTCGCGTGGGCGCGAAGAGGTTCTCGCGGCGCAGGAAGTCATGATCGGGACGGGCCAGCAGCTCGGCCTGCATCTCGGGCGTGAAGGAGGTGAGCAGGGTCTGCACCCGTTCCCAGGCCGGGGCGTGGGCACCGCGCAAGAAGGTCTCCACCGCCAGACGGGGATTGATGTAGCCGGCCGAGGCGGGCAGGAGCCGGGTCAGGGGCTCGATGACGCCGCGGCGCACGATGCCGGGGATGGCGTTGTACCATTCGGCGATCTTGAAGGCGATGTAGTGCTCGTACCCGGCCCAGAGCTCGTCGGCGCCGTCGCCGCCCAGGGCCACGGTGACTTTTTCGCGGGTCACGCCCGAGAGCAGCCAGGTGGGCGCCACCGAGGCGTCGGCCATGGGCACGTCCATGCGGCTGATGATGCCGGGCAGATGCTCGGCGCAGTCCTCGGCCGAGAGCACGCGCTCGTGATGGTCGGTGTTCCAGCGCTGGGCCACTACGCGGGCGTAGCGGCTCTCGTCGTAGCTGGCCTCGGTGAAGCCGATGGAAAAGGTCTTGATGGGCGTGGAGGACTGCCGGGCCATGAGACCGGCCACGATGGACGAGTCGATGCCGCCGGAGAGGAAGACCCCCAGGGGCACGTCACTGACCATGCGGCGGCCCACGGCGCGGGTGAGCAGCTCGTGCACGTCGGCGCAGATGTCGGCCTCGGAGCGGCGGTCGTCCTCATCGGCCGGGGGCAGGTCCCAGTAGCGGCGGATGGTCAGGCGTCCGTCCTCCACCAGCAGCCAGTGCGAGGGCGGCAGGCTCTTGGCCTCGCGGTACATGGTGTCCGGGGTGGGCACATATTCGTAGGCCAGGTAGCGCATGACGGCCTGCGGGTCGAGCGAGAGCTCCAGCCCCGGTACGGCGGCCAGACAGTTGAGCTCCGAGCCGAAGAAGAGGCTGCCCTGCTGCAGGGTGTAGAAGAAGGGTTTTTTGCCGAAGCGGTCCCGGGCGCAGAACAGGCGGCGGCGGGGGGCATCCCAGAGGGCGAAGGCGAACATGCCGTCGAAGCGCTGGAGGCAGTCCGTGCCCCAGACGCGGTAGGCCTGGAGGATGACCTCCGTATCGGAGTGGCTGCTGTGGAAGCGGGCGCCCGCCTGCAGCAGTTCCTGCCGGAGCTCGGCGAAATTGTAGATCTCGCCGTTGAAGACGATGCAGAGCTCGCCGTCCACGTCCTGCATGGGCTGGCTGCCGCCGGAAAGGTCGATGATGGACAGGCGGCGGTGTCCCAGGCTGACGGGCCCTTCCTGCCAGATGCCGCTGCCGTCGGGGCCGCGGTAGGTGATGACGTCGGTCATGGCCCGGACATGGGACCGGGCGTCCTCGTTCAGGGGCTGGCCGTCAAGACGGCAGATACCGGCTATTCCGCACATGGCATATCCACAGGGCGTACCGGAGGTTCAGGCCGCCGGCCGCCGGTTGCAGGTGTCGGGGAAAGGGGCTCCGGCCGGAAGTCCGTCGCGGAGCGGGAAAAGGGGGATCGCTGTGTCCCCGGCAGGGGCGGCTGCCGGAGGGGATGTGCGGCGGGGCCGCCGCAGGGCACGTTCCGGAAACGTGCACGGGGAAAAGGGGAACGGGGAGGGGCCGGCCTTCCCTGCGGAAGGGGCCTCTCCCCGGTGGACTTTCCTAAACGTTGGGGCCGTGCGTGGCGCGCCACTGCGTGTACTGCTGGCAGTAGAGATTCTGCAGGGCCGCGATATTGGTCTCGGTATCGAACATGCGGAAGACGAGCTCGCGCCCGGTCTGGGCCATGCGCAGGGCCGCTTCGCGGTCGGAGAGCATGCGGCGGATGGCATCGGCCAGGGCGGCGGGGTCGCGCTGGGGGATGAGGTAGCCGGTCTCGCCGTTGCGGATGACCTCGCCCACGCCGCAGACATCGGTGGCCACCACAGGCATGCCGCAGGAAAGGGCCTCCATGATGACGTTGGGGATGCCGTCGCGGTCGCCGTTGGTGTGCACCACGCTGGGCACCACCAGCATGTCGTGCTCTTCCATGAAGGTACGGATGCGGTCATTGGGCACGAAGCCGGGCATGTCCACCAGGTCTTCCAGATGCAGGCGCTTGCGCATCTCCACCAGCTTGCGCTTCCAGTTGCCGTCGCCCACCAGGGTCAGGCGCACGGGGAAACCGTCGTCACGCAGACGGGCCATGGCCGTGAGCAGCTCGGGGAAGCCCTTGGTGCGGGCAAAGCGGCCGATGGCCAGCAGGCGGTAGGGCTTCTGGAAGGGCGCGCGGCAATCCACGCGGCGGCCCAGGGTCAGGCCGTTGTAGATGACGTGCACCTTGTCCTTCTGGCCGGCGGGGCAGAAGCTCTGGAGCCAGGGCTTGTTGGCCATGTTGTTGGTGCGGATGAAGATGGCGTCGCGGGATTTTTCGGCCAGGATGCCGTCCTGCGGATAGATGTCGCCCGCGCGGCCGGTGAAGGCGAAGGGGATGCCCGACAGGCGCGAGGCCACCCAGACGGCCGTGGCGGGGCCGTTGCCCCAGGAGGAGTGCAAAAGCTCGATGCCGTCGCGCTGGGCCTCTTCGGCCAGCAGGAAACCGGCCAGGAAACACCAGAGGTTCTCGGCATAGGCTTCCAGGTTGCGCATCTTGCGGAACAGGCCGCGGCGCATCAGGGTCTTGACGGTCTCGCGGTCGCGCTTCCAGGCACGCCAGAAGGCCTTGAGCAGGCGCAGGGTCGCCACGGAGCCGAAGCGTTTGATGGGCCCGGCGTAGTTCTTCATCTCGTCGCTGCAACCGCGCAGCTTCTCGCCGTACATGGTGTAGACGCGGATATCCATGCCGCGCTGGACCAGCTGCTGGATCTCACGGAAGACGAAGGTCTCGGAGGAGAGGGGGAACCAGAGCAGGACATAGGCCATACGGGGGGACAGCATAGGGACCTCGGATGGGCAGGATGTTGGGGAAGAAAAAAAAGGCCGGGCAGGGTGCCCGGCCTCGTGCTGTGCGACAGACTAGGCGTTCTGTTCGTCCTGGTGCTCGCGGCGGAACTTCTCCACGATCTCCCGGGCCACGGGGATCTCTTCGACCACGGTGTCGATGGTCTTGCGGATCTGCTCTTCCGTGTGGGAGGCGGAAAGGAAGAAGCGCAGGCGGGCGGCGCCTTCCTTCACGGCGGGGAAGGTGATGGGCATCACATAGATGCCGCGGGCAAAGAGACGGGTGGCCAGGAAGCCGCTGACCATGGAGTCGCCCACCATGATGGGCACGATGGCGTAGCCCTGGGCGGCGCCGGTATCCAGGCCCTTTTCCTGGGCGTAGTTGAGGAAGAACTGGGAGATCTTCTGCAGCTTGTGCACGCGCTCGGGCTCACGCTGCATGAGTTCCAGGGCCTTGTGGCAGGCGGCGGCCACGATGGGAGGCATGCCCACGCTGAAGACGAAGCCCGGGGAACCGTACTTGAGGTATTCCACCAGCTCCTTGCGACCGGCGATGAAACCGCCGCAACCGCACATGGCCTTGCTGAGGGTGCTCATCCACATGTCCACTTCGTTGGCGTCGATGCCGAAGTATTCGTGCACGCCGCGGCCGGTGGCACCCAGCACGCCGAAGGAGTGGGCCTCGTCCACCAGCAGCATGCAGTCGTACTTCTTCTTCAGTTCGATGATACGCGGCAGGTCGGGGATGTTGCCGTCCATGCTGAACAGGCCTTCGGTGACGATGCAGGCGCGCTTGTGCTTGCCGCGGTGTTCCTTGAGCATCTTCTCCAGAGCGTCGCAGTCGTTGTGCTCGTAGGAGTAGCGGTCGGCGCCGGAAAGGCGGGCGCCCTGCATCAGGGAGTTGTGGGCAAGGCCGTCATAGAAGATGGCGTCGCGGTGACCGAAGAGGAAACCCAGGGTGGAGACGTTGGTGGCGTGGCCGCTCACATAGGCGATGCAGTCCTCGACACCGTAGAAGTCGGCCAGGGCGCGTTCGAGCTGGCGATGGGGCGGACGTTCGCCGCCCACCAGGCGGCTGGCGCCGGCGGAGCTGCCGAAGACCTTGGCGGCTTCGGTGACGGCTTCGGTGATCTCGGGATGGGTATTGAGGTCCAGATAGTCGTAGGTGGAGAAGTTGATGTACTCCTTGCCATTGATCACAGTGGTGGCCTTAGCCGCCCGCTCGTGACACAGGAAGAGCGGGTTTTCCATGCCCATCTTGGCACCCATTTCCACCATGCGCTCAAACGACAGTTTGGAGCGTAAGCGTGTGAAACTGCTGGTGCCGCTCTCCTGGGCGTTCTGGCTGGAGTGGTTTTCTTTCATTCCGGATCCTCTCAGATATAGTATAAAAACCGTACGTTATAGGTGACGTACAGTAAACGTTCCGGGCGAACTACCCGTAAAAATTGTTTTTAACGGCTAACCATATCCCAAGAGTTTCCCCAAGGCAAGCAGGAAAGCCCTGCGGATGGCGCGGGCTGGACAAGAGCCCTAAGATGGCCTAAAATTTGCTTTTAACATTGTGATAGAATGGCCGCGGCTCCCTTGGGCAGCGGGCTTACATACCGGACCCCTCCGGGTCCCTTACCCGCCGGTGGCGGTATTCCCGGTATCCTTACGATGCAACGACCCGAATCTTGCGGAGCGTCTGCGGCTCTCGAACTCTGGCCCCTTTCCGGGCATGAGGGCGCCGACAGCGGCGCGTCCTGCCGCCTGCTCCTCGAAGAAGCTTTCCGCCTGCCCCAGCTCCGGGGCCAGGCCCCCCGTCTCGTCCTCAGTCCCTCCGAGAGCGGACAGGCTACGGCCGCCGCGCTCGACATGCTCCGCCCTCTGGCCGCCGCTCTTTGGCCCGGCCTTGAGCCCGAGGCCCTCCCGGCCGTCCCCGGTCCCGGCGATCTGGCCCGGCTGGCCGCCGAAGGCCGCCCCGTCCTGCTCCTCCAGCCCCGTCCCGAAGGGCTTTGGGAAGGCATGCTGCTCGCCCGCAAGGCCGAGGCGGCCGTTCCCGCGCCGGAAGTCCCTGCGCCGGAAGCTGCCGTGGTGAGCATGCCCGACATGCCCGCGCCCTCCTGTGACCCCGCGGAAGGGGAGATCGCCTGCGACGGCGTGCGCTTCGCCGACCTGCCGCACGGCGGGGGCATCTGGCACGCAGGTTCCGTGGTGCCCGCCTGGCGGCAGGAACTGCTGGCCCTCGGGGCACGCCCCGATGCCGCGGCCCTGGAAGCCATGGGGCAGCGGGGCATCTGGCTGCATCCGCAGGGCGACGTGCCGCCGCTGACCGTCATGTGCTGCGGCCAGGGGGCCGTCTGGCCCGGCATGGGCCGCGAGCTCTACGACCACTTCCCGGCGGCCCGGGCCGCCATGGACCGCATCGCCCGCGCCGCCGACTGGGACGTGCTGGCCCTGCTGGACGAGACCGATGTGGAAAAGATCGGTCTGACCCGCTGGCAGCAGCCCTATCTCTTCCTGCTGGAATACGCCCAGTGGAGCCATCTGGCCTCGCTGGGGCTGCGGCCTTCCCTCATCTGCGGGCACAGCCTGGGCGAGCTCATCGCCCTGTGTCTGGCCGGTGTCTACGAGCCGGAAGTGGCCTGGTACATCCTGGACACCCGCTCCACCCACATGGCCGAACTGGAGGCCCGCGCCACCCGCGAGACCGGCATGATGGCCGTGCCCGCCGAGGCTTCGGTCATCGAAGAGGCTCGCAAGACCTGGCCCCAGCTCTACGTCTCCAACTACAATTCCCCGCGCCAGTTCATCATCAGCGGCCCCCGCGACGTGCTGCTGGAGGCCCGCAAGAGCCTGCGCAAACGCCGCATCCCGGCCATCATGCTCAACGTGAGCCTGGCCTTCCACCATCCCAGCATGCGCGTGCTGCGCGACATGTCCCTGCGCCGCCTCAATGCCCTGGCCATGCAGGCGCCGCAGATCCCCATGCTCAGCTGCATCACCACGCGTCCCTATCCCGACGACCAGCCCGGCATCTGCGAGCATATCGGCGACCTGGACGAGAATTCCGTGCGCTGGGTGGAATGCGTGCAGGCCATGTGGCGGCGCGACGGCATCCGGCATTTCGTGGAAGTGGGCCCGCAGGATACCCTGTGCGGTCTGGTGAACGACATCGAGCCTCAGGCCCTGTGCCTGGCCGCCGGCCGCAAGGGCAAGGAAGCCGAAGGCATGCGCCAGACCTGCGCGCGCCTCTATGCCCTTGGCCATCTGACGCATGACGGCGTGGCACGGCACCGGCAGCGCTGGCTGGACGCGGCCCCTGCGCCGGCCGCCGCATCTGTGGATGCCCCTGCCGCTCCGGCGGCGCGCGTGGCCGCTCCGGCCAAGGACGAGCTGCCCGAGGCCGCCCGCAAGGTGCTGGAGATCCTGGCCGCTGCCTGCGGCCGTGAGGCGGCTTCCCTGAAGCCGGAGATGGATCTGCGCTACGATCTGGCCCTGCGCTCCAGCCGCTTCCCGCTCATCGTGCAGGAAGTGGAAGAGGCGCTGGGCATCACCGTGGATTTCGAGGCCCTGCTGCATGTGGCCACCGTGGGCGACCTGCTGCGCGTGCTGGCCAGCCTTGCCCCTGCGGAGAGGGAGCCCGGGGAGGCCGCTCCCCTGAGCGCGCCGCAGCACGGCTCCGGAGAGGATCTGCCGCCCCTGTGCTGCTTCGACCTGGGCTGCTGCGACGAGGACGGGCAGCCGCTGCCTCTGGTCCTCGACCCGGCCGCCCGGGGCATGGGCGCCCATGCCGGTGACGTGCTGGCCGTCTGGGGGCCCGATGCCCATCGTCTGCCCCTGGCCGAGCTGCTGGGCTCGCTGGCGCCCCTGGGCATGACCTTTGCCCTGCCCGAGGCCGCGCTGGAGGATTGCCTGTCGCTGGAACGGCTGGGCGGACATCTGTACGGCCTGCCTGCCTTGACCGCCCTCACGGCCCTGCCCGAGAGCGTGCACCGTGCCTGCGGGCGTCTGGACGGCATCCTGCTGTGCGCGCCCGCGGACAGGGAACCGGACGCCGGCGAGATGGAAGCCCTGTGCCGTTCGGCCAAGGCCTGCGGGGTGCGCTATGTGTATGCCCTGCGCTGGCTGCATGCCGGTGATGCGGCCCATGCCGCGCCCTGGCAGGAAGCCGGAGAGGCGGCCGCTCGTGAGCTGGGCCTGCCCTGGCGGGTGGTCTGCGTGGACGACGGCGGTCGTCCGCCCATCCCCCGCGAGCTGGGCGATCTGCTGGCCCGGGCCCTGACGCACGGAACGTCCGACAGGGTGCTCTGGCGGCGTGCCCCGGCCGATGCCCCTGTCCGTGACTGGCAGTGGCTGGAGCGGCCGGAACTCTTCCCGCGTGTTTTTTCCGCCGCTGTGGCGCACGAGGCCATGCCCTGGCCTGAAGCCGCACGGCCTTCTTCCCGCCAGATGCTCGCCTGCGCGCAGTTCTCCCGCTATGCCGATCCGCGCCTTGCCGGGCACGGTGCCCTGCCGCAAGACGGACAGCCCTGGCTGCCCCTGAGCGAACTGCTCCAGACCATGCTGGAGACTGGCCGTTTGCAGTTGCCCTGGCTGGAGCCCACCGGTTTTTCCGACCTGCGCTTCGCGGCGCCCCTGCCCCTGCCCGCGGCCGTGACCCGGGAGTGCCGCATCACGGCCCGTTCCCAGTCCTGGCTGTTGCAGGACGGCGTGATGACGCGCATGTGCCATGTGCGTCTGCAAAGCCGCGATCTGGCCCCCAACCTGCGGCGCATCAATCATTTTTCGCCCCTGGCGCGGGGTATGGTCTTCCTGGCCGCTGCCGCGGGGAGCCTGCCGCCCCTGTGGGAGGGCGAGATGACCGCTACGGGGCCTGAGCTGCCTCTGGAAGACTTCTATGCGGACTGCGGCATGGCGGAAGGATGGCACCTGGTGGAAGAGCTGGTCCCGGCGGGCAACGACCTGTGGCAGGGCCGCTTCGACGGCAGGGCGCAAGGCATTGCCCCGGCTGGAAAATCCGGCTATTGTAGCTTGCTGTCCGCTGTGGACGCCATTTTGCAGGCAGCCTGCCGCATCATGGAAGATACCGTCCCCGGAGAGGAAGTTGCCGGGGGCCGCCTGCTCTGGCCGCAGGGCTGGCGTCTGAGCGGTATCGGCTTCATCCGTTTCGCGGACACGGAGCGGCTGTGCGACGCCCGGATGCCCTGGCGCATCCAGCTGCGTCGCGGCTGGGACGATGAGCGCCTGCAGCGCTATGACGCCCAGGTTGTGGATGCGGACGGCCGGGTGCTGCTGACATTGCACCAGATGGAATTTGAAAAGGATGTCCGGCCGCAGGAAGGCGCCGGTGCCTAATATTTTTCGCAAGGGAATGACCATGACGAAAAAAATGGTTCGCTGGAAACAGGGGCTGGCTGTGGCGGCCTTGTGCGCCGGGATGGCGCTTTCGGGATGCGCTTCGCAGAAAGCCGGGTCCGATGCCCCGGAACTGCCTGCCAAGCACTGGCTGGAAGACGTGCCCGGTGTTCCGGTGGAGAACAAGAGCAAGCTCGAGGCCGTGATCCCCAACCTTTATGACCCGGCCAAGAAATTCTCGTTCGAGGACTGCGTGTTCCTGACCATCCAGCAGTCGCCCCTGCTGGTCAACAGCGCCGTGGAACTGGAGATCAAGCGTCTGGCCCTGACCGATGCGGTCTGGAAGTATCTGCCCGAACCCCGCATGACCGTGGAAGTGGGCAATACCCTGACCTATTACAACGAGGGCAGCGAGGACGTGCCCAGCAACTACGGCAAGGTGGTTCCGCGCATCGGCTTCTACGCGCGTTTCCCCAACCCCGTGGAATCCTATTTCAACCACCAGGCCCAGAAGATCATGGTCAACCTGGCCATCTCCACGCACCGCAAGGCCGTGGGCGAGGCCATCTACAAGGTGGCCCAGTCCTATCTGCGCCTGGAAGCCAAGGGCGAGATCCTGCGCATCCAGAAGGAGATGGCTCCCCTGGCCAAGGAAACGACCCGCTACTGGCAGCAGCTGGAGTCCGCTGACGGCCGTCAGGGCGTGGCCCTCAACGTGGCCCAGCAGCACGAACGCGAAGTGGAGCTGACCAGCGAGCGCATGAATATGGAAGAGGTCATGGAGCGCACCAGCCTCAAGATCCTGGCCGGTGTGGAACCGCAGCAGCGCCTGAACATCGACAGCAAGAGCGCCAACGACATCCTGCGCGGCTTCAACGGCAAGGATTACCGCTGGGAAGACCGCTGGCTGGTCACGGAAGACAACCTGCTGCTGCGTTCCCAGATCCGCCTGGGCGATTACAATATCATGCTGGCCTGGGCCGAATACGTGCCCGACATGACCATCCGCGTAGACAAGAATCCTCCCGCCGGCCAGTACCAGCCCGCTGACGGCCGCGAAGACTATTTCTGGCGCCTGACCTTCGACTTCCCGCTCATCGACTGGAACCGCCGTTACCGTGGTGTGCAGGCGGCCCGCATGAAGAAGGCCCAGGCCTTTCATGAGCTGTCGCGCAAGCGCACGGAGTACTCCAACACCTGGTTGCAGTGCGAACAGCGCGTGGCCCTGGCCGAGACCAACCGCCGCCTGGCCAAGGTCCATTTCGAGACGGCCGAGATGCGCTACAAGGAAGCCAGCATCTCCTTCGATACCGGTCTGGGCGATATGCCCGCCATGAGTTCCGCCCACGAGGCCATGGTCCAGAGCCGCATCAAGCTGATCGAAGCCGAGCTGGAACTCAAGCTGGCCAATCTGGAATGGATGTACGTCGCCAACCTCTTGCAGGAACGCTTCCTGGGCCTTCCTGCCACGGAGATTGAAAAATAATGAAAAGACTGACCGTTTTCTGGGCCCTGCTGGCCTGTCTGCTGCTGGCCGCCCCGGCCATGGCCGTGGAGACCACCGCCACCGGCAAAGTGGTGGCTACCGTGACGCGTGATGTGCGTCTGCCCTTCAATGCCGTCATCGACGAGGTCCTGGTCCGTCCCGGGGATGCCATCAAGGCCGGGGATCCGCTGGTGCGCTATCACCTGCAGGACGAGGCCGAACGCGTGCTGCAGCGCGAAGTGACCACCGGTGCCGCCACGGAAGGCCTGCGCGGCCAGATCCTCGATCTGGAACGCGAACTGGTGCAGACCCGTGCCGAGCGCAACCGTGCCAGCCAACTGGCCGCTTCCGGGCTGGGCTCGCGCCAGGCCCTGGGGCGCCTGGAGGAAAGCGTGCGCTCCCTCCAGCACCGCATCGAGCTGACCCAGATCTCCATCAAGAAGAACGAAGAGAGCTTCCGGGCCCGCCTGAAGGAACTGGAAGGCTATTACGGCCAGCCCATCCGCGAAGGCGAGATGCTGCCTGACCAGCTGGTGCTGACCTCGCCCATCGACGGCTATGTGCTGCAGCTCATGCCCAACCTCAATCCCGATGTGCTGCTGCCCGCCCAGGCCACGCCCGTGACCGTGGGCCAGCTGGACCCCGTGCTGATCCAGGTGCCGGTCTATGAAGGTGACCTGGGCCGCATCAAGGAAGGCGGCCATGCCCGCGTGGAGATCCCCTCGCTGGGCGACAAGGTGTTCTCGGCCACCATCACGGAGATCTCGTGGATCTCGACCAGCATGGACGTGGCCCAGCCCTCGTATTACACGGTGGAACTGACCGTGCCCAACAGCCAGCTTGAGCTCAAGCCCGGCTTCAAGGCGCTGGTGCGCTTTGGCGCTGCCGAGTAGCCCATGAAGCTGAAAAGCCTGCCGCGCCAGCTGGGATACATCCTGGGGGCCCAGTGGACCAGGGACCTTTCCTGGACCATCTTCACCATCCTGCTGGCACGGCGCAGCCCCGAGATGCTGGGCCAGATCGCCGTGGCTCTTTCCTGCGGTTATCTGGTCAAGACGGTCTCGGATGTGGGGCTCAACGACTTTCTGCTGTCCACCTTCGCCCGTCGTGAGGAACGCCCCCGTACCCTGCTGGGCGAGGTGACGGGCCTCAAGACCTGCTTCATGATGCTGGCCCTGATCGTCACCTGGTTCGTGACGGGCTGGCTGGGATACAGCTTCGAGCTGCGGCTCATCGTCCTGTTCATCGCCACCGGCTTCGGCCTCGACGGCGTGACGGACTCCTTCTTCGCGCTCTGCCAGGCCCGCGGGCGGCAGGACGTGGAGATGCGCATCCGCGTGCCTTCGGCCCTTTTGGGCATCGGCTACGGCATCGTCTGCGTGGTGGCCGGAGCGCCCCTGATCTTCATCGCCCTCTACAAGCTCATCGAATCCGTCCTGTGCACGGGCTTTGCCTTCCGTGCCCTGGGGCGCAATCCCTTCGTAGGCTTCGGCTACGACAATGTGCGCGACCTGGCCGTGAAGATGAAGAGCGGCTTCATCTTCACCATCATGGCCGCCTGCGCCATGTTCTACAACAAGATCAATGTGTTCTTCCTCAAGAACTACGGCGGCGACGCTGCCGTGGGCGGCTACAACGTGGCCTGGGAGACCGTGGAAGGCCTGTCCGTGCTGGTCTCCAGCGCACTGCTCGGCAAGGTCATCTTCCCCCTGCTGGCCCGCTACTGGGCGCAGGACAGGGCCGCGTTCCGCCAGCTGGCGGGGCAGACGGCCCGTTCGCTCTGGGCGGCCTCCCTGCCGCTGATCTTCCTGATCTGCGTGGAGAGCGACCGTTTCCTGCCCACCATCTACGGCCCGGGCTACGAGATGGCCGCCACGGCCCAGCGCCTGCTGACCCCCTGTCTGGCCACGGCTTTCCTGCACAATCTGGCGGCCTATGCCATGATCGGCATGAGGAAGCATACCTTGCTGCTCTTTTTCTATCTGAGCGGTCTGGTCGTCAACATCGTCTGCTGCCTGACCATCATCGAGCCCATGCCGCTGGAAGGGGCCGCGCTTTCCCTGACCGCCACCAAGGTCTGGGTGGCCATCCTCACCGTGGGCTATTTCCAGTGGGTGGCCCGGCCCATGAGCCTGGGGCAATGGCTGCTGATGCTGGCCGCCATCGCCGTGGCCGTGGGACTGTGGTGGTCGCTGGGCATGATCCTGGCCCTGCCGCGTGAAGTGGCGGAGCTGGCCGGTCTGCTGCCCCTGCTGGCCCTGTTCTGGTACTGGCGCCCGCCGCCGGCTTTTGAGAAGGAGCAGCGTCAGGAGGCCTGATCATATGGAACGACGCGGCTTTCTCAAATCGCTGGCAGGCGCCGGCCTGGGAGCGGGGATGCTCTCTGCCTGGGGAGCTGCGGCCCCGGCCCAGGCGGCCGGGCTGGAGGATTGCCTTGCGGTGGTCGTGGATGTGGATGCCTGCACGGGCTGCGGAGCTTGCGTGCAGGCCTGTCACGAGCGGGCCGCTGCCCGGGTCCCCCAGCCGGTATCGCCCATCCCGGCTTCCCGCTGGGGCCGGGACAGGAAGCCCGACTGGTGGGGGCGGCGCAACGTCACGGACCGCCTGACGCCCTACAACTGGCTGTATCTGCAATCCTGTACCGTCCAGACGGCCCAGGGAGAGCGCCGGGTCTTCATGCCGCGGCGCTGCCTGCAATGCCTCAACCCGCCCTGCGTCAGCCTGTGCCCTCTGGGGGCCGCCCGGCAGCGCCCCACCGGCGCCGTCTATACGGAGACCTCCCTGTGCTTCGGCGACAGCCAGTGCATCGCCGTCTGCCCGTGGCATATCCCGCGCCTGCAGGCCGGGGTGGGGCCGTACCTGCATCTGGCGCCCGGCTATCTGGGCTACGGCCAGACCTTCAAATGCGATTTTTGTGAAGACATCATCAGCGATGGCAAGCCCCCGCTCTGTGTGGCGGCCTGCCCGCACGGCGCGCAGCATTTCGGCCCCTATGCGGAGATGACGGCTCTGGCCCGCCGCATGGCGGAAGAACGGCACGGCGATCTGTTCGGCTTGCAGGAGAATGGCGGTACCTGCCTGATCTATGTCTCGTCCATCCCCTTCCGGGATATCGAAGCCTCCCTGCTGCGGCAGGGGCTGATCTCCGCCGGTCGGCCCAGCCTGCGCCCGGCCGGGGCCAGCCTGGAACGCGAGAACGATCTCGTGGGCACGGTGCTGGCCGCTCCGCTGGCCGGGGCCGCCCTGGCCGGTCTGCGTCTGCTGCGCGACCACTGGAGGGACAAGGATGAGGACTGAGCGCCGTCCGCTGTTCGGCTTTCTGTTCCGCCTGTTGTGGCGGATCAGCGTGGTCTGGGCGGTGGTCAGCGGCTTCGCGCACCTGCCCGTGATCTACCGCTACGCCGAAGCGGCCCTTCCCTGGTTGCGGCCCGCGGCCTATTCGGGGACGGTGGCCCATTACTGGGCGGCAGCGGCCATGCTCTGCCTGACCAGCTATGCGGCCATCGTCTGGCTGGTGAGGGGCACGCGCAGCTACAGCCTGACCCCCTTCGGCATGCTGCGCCTGGTCTTGCTGGCCTTGCTCATGCTTTCCGGTCTGGGCCTGATCCTGCACAACTGCCAGGACTTCTCTTTCTACGGCCCTGTGTACACCCTCATCAAGCATTGCCACCTGGGCTGTGCACTGCTCTGGGCCCTGCTGGTCCTTGTCCGTCTGGCCCGCCGCGGCCTGTGGTGGGATCGTCGCCGGGGCACGGACCGACGGGCCCGCGCGTGAGCTTGTCAGCATGCTCCGCGATATGGCCCAACAAGATACCCATCGTTCCAGATAACGAAAAAAAGACGCCCTCAGGGCGTCTTTTTTATTTGCATGTCTCTTTTCCAGACAGTTGTTTTTCAACGTCCAGAGAGGCGCTGGGAGGGCGTAAGAAGGATCTCCGTGACGGCCCTTCGACCTGTTTTCCCGGTCTGTCCCGGAAGAAAGCGCGTTTGGGGAGGATGGGGGCCGGGGGAAGGAGGCCCTTTGGGCGCGAGCAAAGGGTCTCCTTCCCCCGAAAAATACTTTCCCTCTAAGCTTCTTCCCCGGCTTCGTTCTGGCGGGCGGCCTTGAGCTGGCCACAGGCGGCCTTGATGTCCTGCCCCTTGCTCTTGCGGATGATGGCCGTGATGTTGCGGTCCCAGAGGTACTGCTCGAAGGCCAGGACCCGTTCCGGCGAGGGGGCCTTGTAGGGATCGCCCTCGGAGGGATTGTAGACGATGAGGTTGAGCTTGCCCTTGACGTCGCTGACCACGCGGGCCAGCTGCCGGGCCTGTTCCAGACCGTCGTTGACGCCGCCCAGCAGCAGATATTCGAAGGTGATGCGCTCGCGGGTCTTGAGCGGATAGGACTTGAGGGCCTGGAGCAGGTCTTCGAGGGGCCAGCGGGCGGCCTTGGGCATGATGCGGGCGCGCAGCTCCTGGGTGGGGGCGTGCAGGGACACGGCCAGATAGGCCAGGCCGCTTTCGCCCAGTTCGCGCAGGCCCTTCTCGATGCCGCAGGTGGAGACCGTGATGCGGCGGGGCGAGAAGTTCAGGCCCTTGTCGTTGTTGAGGCTCTCCAGGGCGCGCATGACGTTTTTGAGGTTGAGCAGGGGCTCGCCCATGCCCATGAAGACCAGGTTGCGCAGCACGGGCCAGTCGGGGCGGGTATCGCCCAGATGCTCGCGGGCCACCAGGATCTGGCCCAGAATCTCGCCCATGGTCATATTGCGCTCGAAGCCCATGGTGCCGGTGCTGCAGAAGGTGCAGGCCATGGCGCAGCCCACCTGCGAGGACAGGCACTGGGTCCAGCGGCGCACGCCTTCGCGGGAATCGCTGGGGATGAGCACGGTCTCCACTTCGGCGCCGTCCTGGAGGCGGAGCAGGAACTTGGTGGTATCGTCGCTGCTCTGTTCCACGGTGACGATCTCGGGCCAGCGGATCTCGGCACACTGGGCCAGGCGCTCCCGGCAGGCTTTGGAAACATTGGTCATGGCGTCGAAATCACGCGCCATCTTCTGCCAGATCCATTGCCAGACCTGGACGGCCCGGAACTTGGGCTCGCCCAGCTCGTTCTGCATCCAGTCGGTGAGTTCGGGCAGGGTATAGTCGAGGAGATTGATCATGGTCTTCGGGGATGCCACGGCAGGGCTCGACCGTGGGTTGGAGGGACAGGCAGGGCGGCGGGGCGCGCTGTGGCCCCGTGTCCGGCGCAAGGGCCGCCTGCCGGAGACATGCCGGAGCGGGAATATGAGAGGGAGAGGGAGACGGCAGGATGCCGTGCTTCCTCTCCCTTATGGTCGTGTCGGAGCGGCCCCGTTCGTGGGCGCCGCAGGATGCGGGACGCGTCTAGCCCACGGACTTGCGGGCGTATTCGCATACGAAGTGCAGGGCCGAGGCGCGGTCCGTGACTTCGCCCGCGATCTGGGCCTGGAGCAGGGCGTCGCGGATGACGCCCACCAGCGGGCCGGGAGCCAGCTTGGTCTCGCTCATAATCTCGTTGCCGTTGAGCAGGGGTTCCAGCATCTGCTCGGGAGTCTCGGCGCGTTCCAGATACTTCATATTGTGGTTGAAGTAGGTGTAGCTGCCGTCGCGGGCCTGGATGTCGGCACGGGACATGGCGATGAGGCGCGGATACTCGTCCAGGGCCTTGAAGCGGCGGATGCCGCGGTCCGTGAGCATGAAGTGGAAGCGCATGTGGTAGCGCACCAGATGGCAGAGCAGGTCGATGTCCTCGGGGCTGAAGTGCAGACGGCGCAGGATCTTGCGGGTGACCTTGGCGCCCACGCGGTGGTGCTGGTAGAAGGTCCACTGGCCGTCGAAGTATTCGCCGGTGAAGAGCTTGCCCACATCGTGGAAGAGCATGGCCATGGTGCCCAGCCAGTCGTAGTGGAAGCCTTCTTCGGGGTAGTGGCGCATGCACTCCAGGGTGTGGTCGAAGACCGTCTCCTCGGTGTCGTCATCATCGTTGCGGCGCTGGCGGATGCAGGCCAGGGCGGCCACTTCGGGGATGAGGCCCTGGAGGATATGGGCGTCGAACATGAGCTTCACGAAGCGGTACATGGATTCGGCGGCCACTTTGCGCCATTCGTCCATGATGTCGGCGGCGGGCACGTAGTCCAGCACGCGGGTGGACGAACGCACGATGGCCAGCCAGGTGTTGGGCTCGATGGGGATGTCGAAGTTGGCGGCGAAGCGCAGGGCGCGGATGGCCAGCAGATAATTGTGGCGCAGGGTCTCGTCCGGCAGGCCGGTGAGCTGGATGAGGCCGCCCTTGACGTCCATGAAACCGTCGTAGACGTCGCCGGTGGGGGCCGGGCTGCCGAAGCCGGTCATGCGCAGCTGCAGGCGCTCCTGGGGGTCCATCATGTTGGCCATGGTGGGGGTGATGCGCAGCAGGGAAAGCTCGGGATGGCTGGCATCCTCCACTTCCAGGGCATAGAAACGGAAAAGCACGCCGTCTTTTTCCATCTGGGCGATGGCACGCTGATCAGGCTCGACGTGGGCTTCGGGGAAGAGCTTGAGAAGCGTCTCGAGGTCGGGCTCACAGGCGATGTCCACAGCCAGCTGTTTGCTGTGTTTCAAAAGATGTTCCTGCACGGGCGCATTGATGACGTGGGCGTCATAGCCGTTGCGCAGCAGGGTTTTGCAGATGGTGATGGCGTCTTTTAGCGCTTTTTCCATGAAAACTCCTCAAGCGGCGAAGCCGCATCCAGGGAAATCCCCGGCATACATGCGTTGTGAAGGCCTGACCGCATTGCAGGCCGCTGATTTCAGTATCGGCGGCAATGGGGGCAAAGTCAAGCAACAGTGCGCTCCGGGCGCGATGTCTTCCGGAGCCGGGAAGGGGCTGGAAGCCGTGCCCGCGCCTGCGGGGGAGCCATGCCCGGATGCCCGCATGAGCCCTGCGGGAACCACTACAATTCCCTCGGAACGTCCTGGGGAGGGGACAGGATGAGCGTACGCGGGATCCCCAGCAGAGCCGCTTTTGGGGGAACGGGACACGTCCATGAGCGGGCATGACTGCCGCCCGGCGGGGCGTTGCCCCGCTGCTTTTGCGGCAAGGTGCGGCAGCCTCGCTTGCGCGGATGCCCGGGGCAACAAAAAAGGCCCCGTGCGAACACGGGGCCTTTGGAGTGCGGGATCGTGAGACTAGTCGCTGAAGTGACCGGTCTCGCGCTTCACGCCCAGGGCGATCTTCCAGAGCAGGGAGAGCACCAGGGCGCCCACGGCGTACACGCCCAGGGCCACGATGATCTCACGGCCGGTGGGGGCGTATTCGGTGACGGTCTCAAACATGTTGGGAGTGAAACCACCGATGAGCAGGCCGAGGCCCTTGTCGATCCAGGAAGCGGCAACCAGCAGCACCAGAGCCAGGGGCAGCAGGGGGCCGGTACGCCACTGCGGCGGGATCAGGATGATCAGGGAAGCGGCGGCCATGACCACAGCGGCCCACATCCAGTTGGTCACCCAGGAAACGTGGCCTTCATGACCAGCGAACAGGAAGACCAGGGGATGCTGATGACCGGGGATGCCACTGTAGAACGCGGTGAAGACTTCCAGCAGGTAGAAGAACACGTTGATGCACATGGCATAGGTGATGATGGTCGTCAGGGTCTTGATGGCGTCGCGGCCGGGATCGAAGCCGGTGAGGCGGCGCACGATGAAGATCAGCAGCAGCAGGATGGCGGGACCGGAGCAGAACGCCGAGGACAGGAAGCGGGCGGCCATGATGGCGGTCAGCCAGTAATGGCGGCCGGGGATGCCGGCGTACAGGAAGGCGGTCACGGTGTGGATGGAGAAGGCCCACAGGATCGAGAGATAGATCAGGGGCTTGATCCACTTGGGCGGTTCCACGTCATGGCGCTCGGCTTCCAGGGTGACCCAGCCGATGACGGCATTGAGGGTCAGGTAGCCGATAAGCACGATCATGTCATAGAACATGACCGAATTGGGCGTGGGATGCAGCAGCACGTTCATCATGCGCTGGGGCTGGCCCAGGTCCACCACGATGAAGAGGGCGCACATGACCACGGCCGAGATGGCCATGAATTCACCGAAGATGATCATGCGCTTGAACTTCTTGTAGTGGTGGAAGTAGGCGGGCAGCACCAGCATGACGGCGGAGGCGGCCACACCCACAAGATAGGTGAACTGCGAGATGTAGAGGCCCCACGAGACATCGCGGCTCATGCCGGTGATGGAGAGGCCTTCCTGCAGCTGCTGCAGGTAGACCAGGCCGCAACCGGCGATGACTGCGAGCAGGAAGAGCAGCCACAGGTAGTAGGTCTTGGGACCGGTAAGCAATTTTTCAAGCATGGCCTGTTCTCCCTAGATGAGGTAGTAAACGCCGGGCTGGGTGCCCAGATTGGGCTTGCGGCGAATGCTGTAGTTGGAGGCGAGGGCCTTGCACACATCGGACTTGGGATCGTTGAGATCGCCGAAGAGGATGCGGCCGCCGGCAGCTTCCACGCAGGCGGGCATCTGGCCCACGGCCAGGCGCTCGGCACAGAAGGTGCATTTTTCCACCACACCGATCATGCGGGTGGGGTAGGCGGGGTTCGGCACGGGATCGCTCAGGTACTTGCGGGGATCCACAAAGTTGAAGGAGCGGGCGCCGAAGGGACAGCCGGCCATGCAGAAACGGCAGCCGATGCAGCGATGGTAATCCATGGCGATGATGCCGTCTTCCATCTGATAGGTGGCCTGGGTGGGGCACACGCGCACGCACGGCGGGTTGGTGCAGTGGTTGCACAGCAGGGGATAGCTGGCATCCTTCACACGGGAGGTCAGGTGTTCGTTCAGGTCGTCGGGGAAGGCGTGGTCGAACTTCTCGAGCCACATCCACTTGATGTCCTGATGGCCTTCCATGGTGGGCACGTTGTGGGCCTTGTGGCAGGCTTCGATGATGGGAGCGTATTCCTTGGCGTTCTTGAAGGCGCGGGTGTCGATGACCATGGCCCAGCGCTTGGCCTTCAGGGCTTTGGCGTTGGGTTCATAGGAGCCGATGCGCGCACCGGCCTGGGCAGAGCCGGCCATGGTGGCCAGGCCGCTGCTCAGGGCAAAGACCGAGAGGCCCGCCACCTTCAGAAAGGATCTTCTGCTTTTGTTCATTACTTGTTCCCCTTGGGAAGAATGTGGCAGGTCCAGCAGTAAGGATCGACGCTGTTGGACACGTGGCACTTGTCGCAGAACTCTTCGTAGTTGCTGTGGCACTTCAGGCAGGTGTTCTGCAGGCTGATGGTCCACTTTTTGCCGGTGGACGACACATAGGTGCGGTTCTCATAGCGCAGGGCCTGATCGCGCCATTCGTTGAGCAGGTACATGTGCTCGGCGCGCATGAACTCGACGGGTTCCACGCATTCCTTTTCATTCTGGGGCAGGACGATGGCAGGACGCTTGTAGTCCTTGGTACCGCCGAAGTTGGCCCAGAAGGGGGTGGAGAACAGGACCGCGAAAACGAGGATCCCGAGAATGACAGCTTTGGCGTTGTACATGTTGTTATTCCTCCTCGGCCTCGGCGGTCACATTGGGCAGGTCTTCCTGGCGCAGGTCCATGGTGCGCTTGCACTCGCCCTTCATGACCAGGGCGTTGGCCACCAGTTCGTGCACGCCGCTCACGGTCACGCCGGGGGCCCAGTAGTCGGCCAGGGGCGGCAGGGTGGCGCGGTCGATGGCGCAGACGCAGGCCATGTGGTTGACGCCGTACTTTTCCTGCACATAGCGCAGGGCGTTGCCGCGAGGCATACCTGAGCGCATGCGCAGTTCCATGATTTCTTCGGTGTTCAGACCGGAACCGGCGCCGCAGCAGAAGGTCTGCTCACGGATGGTGTTCTCGGGCATTTCCACGAAGTTGTTGCACACGGCCTTGAGCACGTAACGGGGTTCTTCCAGCAGACCCATACCGCGGGCGGGGTTACAGGAGTCGTGGAAGGTGGTGATGATATGGTCGTTACGGCTGGGATCCAGGTTCAGCTTGTTGTGCTTGATCAGGTCGGCCGTGAACTCGGTGATGTGCACCATCTTGGTGGCAGCCGCGTTGGTGAACTTGGTGCCGGTGATGGGGGAGGTGGGCACATCCATCATGCAGGACGGGGCCGGGCCGTTGTAGGTGGCCATGTACTGGTTGATGACGCGCCACATGTGGCCGCATTCGCCACCCAGGATCCACTTGGCGCCCAGACGTTCGGCTTCGGCGTACATCTTGGCGTTGAGCTTCTTGGCCATGTTGAAGGTGGTGAAGGAACCGAAGTTACCGCCTTCAGAGGCATAGGTGGAGAAGGTGTAGTCCAGATCCAGTTCGTGGAACAGCATCAGGTAGCCCATGAAGGTGTAGATGCCGGGGTCCGCGAACACGTCGCCGGAAGGCGTGATGAACAGGATCTCGTGGCCCTTTTCGTTGAAGGGGGTCTTGGGACGGATGCCGGTGATGGTTTCGCAGTCATCGGCCAGCATTTCCACGATTTCCACGAAGGAGTGGGGCTGGATGCCCAGGTGGTTGCCCGTGAAGGAGCAGTTTTTAACCGGGTCCATGATCCAGTGGATGCCCAGGCCCACTTCGTGCAGCAGTTCACGCACGATGGCCGTGATCTCGGCGGTGTCGATGCCGTAGGGGCAGAACAGGGAGCAGCGGCGGCATTCGGTGCACTGGTAGGCGTAGTAGAAGAGTTCCTTCACCACTTCCTTGTCCCAGCTGCGGGCGCCGGCGCGCTTGCCGAGGATCTTGCCCAGCTTGGTGTAGTCGCGGCGGTACAGGGAGCGCAGCAGCTCGGCACGCAGCACGGGCATGTTTTTGGGGTCGTTGGTGCCCAGGAAGAAGTGGCACTTGTCGGCGCAGGCGCCGCAGCGCACACAGATGTCCATGAACAGCTTGAGGGAGCGGTGCTTCTGCAGGCGTTCCTCGAAGGCGTCACAGAGGATCTGTTCCCAGTTCTCGGGCAGGTTCCAGTCTTCGGCCGCCGGATCCCAATCGTGGGGATTGGGCATGTGCAGCAGCTCCATGGTTTCCTTCTTGGCCGGATAGCAGTAGCTGCCCGGCGCAAACTTGGGCTTGATGTCCAGCCAGGGTTCCGAGGGAAACTCGGGACGGCTGGCGATGAGTTCTTGTGGCGTAGGTAATTTAGCCATGATGTCAGCTCCTTACTCGGCGGCCTTGGAAGAGGGCTGCTTTTCCAGCGGCAGGCCGGCTTCGGCCATGGCATCGCGGTAAACGTCCTCATATTCGGCATAGGTGAAGTACTGCTTGGGCGGGTTCCAGGGGTTCACGTGGCGCACTTCGCGGGTGTTGGTGGGAAGGTTGCGCGTGGGGCTGAAGAACACGCCAGGCATGTGCATGAGCTTGGAGAAGGGGAAGTACAGCAGCAGCACGCTGACAAAGGCCAGATGCATGAAGAAGAGCGGGCTGATGCCGTCGGGGGCCACGGGCGAGAAGTGCACCAGACCCATGATGAAGACCTTGACCTGGGCGATGTCGGTCTTATCGAAGTAGCGCATGCAGATACCGCTCAGAACGACGCCCAGGATCAGGAACAGGGGGAAGTAGTCGTTCATCAGGGAGATGTAACGCAGGCGCTGGTTGAACAGACGACGAGCCAGCAGGAAGAGCACGGCCACCAGCAGCAGGCCGCCGGTCCAGAAGAAACGGGGGGCGCCAATCTGCATGATGCCGTCGATGCTTTCCATGAAGGTCAGCCAGCCGGGCACCGGATCCATGAAGAAACGGAAGTGGCGGATGAAGACCAGCAGGAAGCAGTAATGGAACAGAAGGGCGAAGAACCACAACCACTTGGAAGAGTAGTAGATGGTGCGGGGGCCCTTGGTCACAGGGTCGAATTCACGCACGTCGGCCGCGGTGTTGCGGAACAGCGAACGGAAGAAGCAGACTTCCAGGAACATGCGGACCACCACACCGAACTTGGTGTTGGGGCAGTCCCACTTTTCATGTTTGATGAAGTCCAGCGACTTTTCCTGCCCCCCGGTCGTGGGGATGCTGAAAGGCACGGGCGATTTGGCCCAGTAAACCATGCGCCAGATGACGCCCAGGAAGAAGGTGACTACCGCCACATAGGGCAAAACCACGCCGAACAGGTACGCCAGACCCATGGCAGAACCTGCCCAGGCAATGGCCCCGATGAGCGCCACCACCAGCAATGATGCGAACATTCCCTACCTCGCTTCGAAGAGTGTTAGCTTTTGCCCGAAACCGGGCTGCCATCCACCGATTGCGCCCAGCGCACCAGCTGGGCATGCTGATTGCGTATTTCGGCGATGCGCGTTTCCGCCAGGGTCTCGCGCGCGGCCGAATACAAATCGAAGGCCAGCAGCGTGACGCTGTCCAGCCGAGATTCCGCGTCCAGATACTCCGCCAGATCTTCCTTCTCCTGGCACAGGGGAAGGATGTGTTCGCGCAGCAGGGGCTTCATGAGGAAGAAGACCCCCAGGCCCTGGCTGGGCGTGTACTGCTGCACGGCACGCAGGCGCACGAAGCGGTCCAGGGCGTGCTTGATCTTTTGCGGCGTCACATGTTCGCCGGCGATCACGTCATAGATGAGGCCGGCGGCTTCCTTGGTCATATCCCCCACCGGATTGGTGAAAGGATCGTTCTTGGTGCGCAAAAAGCCAGTCGTTTGGAGGGGATAGGTCGCGTAGACCGCATTGATCCACCCCTCGACGATGACAGCGCGCTGCTCACGGAAAATTTTTTGTACGTTCATGGCAGTACTTTGGCAAAAGGGTAAACGGGCATTCCTATAAAGTGCCCGGCTTTTCTCGTCAAGTTTTTCATCGACCGGCAACGGGGCTACGGGCAGGGCGCCGGGCCGCCGCACTGTCCCGCCACCTGGGGTTCCAGAGGCAGGGTGGCGTCCGGGAACGTCTGGCCGCCGGCCGGTGAAAATTCGATGACCGGTTCCTGTACGCGGGCAGGAGCCGGGGGCTGGGCCTGCTTTTTGAGCATGGCCGGCAGACCGTGATACTCGAAAAACGGTACCGTACGGGAACCGGCATTGAAAATATGGGCCCGGTTGCGTTGCAGGCGCAGGCGCAGGCCCCACTGCCCCGGATGCAGGAAGGCCCAGGGGCCCGGCTCATCCACGTTCTGGCAGGCAGCCACGGCTTCCTTGAGTGTCCTGCCTTCTTCCAGCAGGAGCAGCATGCGCTCCACGCGGGCCACGTCGGCATCGTTCTCCGCCACCGGGCAGAAGGCCACGTCCACGCTGCCCGACAGGATGTCGATGCCTTCGCGGCAGGCCGAGCAGGACGGCGAGAAGAACATGCGGACCGTGGCCTGGTCGGGGTTCTCGCTGATGCTCCAGACCTCGCCCTGCGAGCGCACCACCTGGCCGGCATTGACCACGAACAGCACCAGCCAGACACCAAGCAGGAGCGAACGTCCCTGGGGACGCCTGTCGTCCCGGTGCAGCGCACGACCGAAGAGCCAGTAGGTCAGGGCAAAAAAACAGGCCACTACCAGACAGCTGACGCAGGGAGAGGTCAGCGCCATGAGCAGCAGCAGAAAAATATCGCCCAGCAGGGTCAGCCCCGCCAGGAAGTGCCCCGCCGGGACAGCCCCCAGCAGCGCGAGGCAGGCCAGCACACCAAAGGCGGCCGTGCCGATCCACCACATGGAGAGGCCGCCGATGACAAGGTCCTGGTACAGGGAACAGCCGGCGGTGACGCAAAAGGCCACCTCGTTGCCCAATGCCGTCCAGATGCAGAAGAGCATACCCAGAAGGGCGGCCGCCAGTGCGCCGCCGGAGATGCCGTAGGCCTGTTTCATGGCTCTCCTTGGTAAAGGAACTACGCCCGGCAGATGCAGACGCACACCCTGTATACTCCATAATCCCGGACAGGTAAAGGCATCTTGTCACGCCTGCCGGGAGTTACGTTGTGTAATATGACAAAGAAGAGGATGAGGAAAAGAAAAGGCTGTCTTGTTTTGGAAACAAACAGAGTCAAAAAGGATGTTCTTCTGCAAGGAAAAGAGGGAAAAAGAAAAAAATTTTTTCCATTGCTGAGTCAGGATGGCCTGTTGCAGTCATAACGCGTCCCTAAAAAAAGAACTGCATCATGGTGCGGGCAGCTTTCCTCACAGGTCTTGCCTGATAAAGAACGGCCGTTGCATGAGGGAACATTGTGATTCTGTGCACGATACCCAAAATATGAAAAAGCGGCAGGCCGGGCAAAAAAAAGGGGCGCCCCCGAAGGGGCGCCCGCTATCAGGATTTCGCTGGGAAAACCCGGCGATGCTTACATGGTGGAACCGGAAGCAGCGCGCTGCATCTTGATTTCGACCTTTTCGGTCAGGCCGGAGTAGTATTCGCGCAGGATGGCGAGCACTTCTTCACGACCGAAATGATCCGGCACTTCAGCGCCTTCGGACAGCATCTTACGCAGCTTGGTACCGGACAGGATGACGCGGTCTTCCTTGCTGTGGGGGCAGGTACGCATGGAGGCCATGCCGTCGCACTTCTTGCAGTAGAAGGTCCAGTCGATCTTCATGGGTTCGCAGAGCAGGCGCTTGCCTTCTTCGGCGGGAGTGGGGATCTTGTCGAAGATTTCCTGGGCTTCGAACATGCCGTAGAAGTCGCCCACACCGGCGTGGTCGCGGCCCACCAGCTGACGGTTGATACCGTAGTTCTGGCGGAAGGTGGCGTGCAGCAGAGCTTCACGAGGACCAGCGTAACGCATATCCAGAGGATAGCCGGCCTGGATCACATGCTCGGGCACGAAGTACTTCTGCACCAGGGTGTCGATGCATTTCACGCGGACTTCGGCCGGGATGTCACCGGGTTTCAGGGCGCCCACCAGGGAGTGGATCACAACGCCGTCGCACACTTCCACGCCCAGCTTGGCCAGGTATTCGTGAGAGCGGTGCATGGGGTTACGCAGCTGCAGGGCGGCCACGTTCTTCCAGCCGCGTTCGTCCATCTTGGCACGCAGCTGAGCGGGGGTCATGTACACGCCGGGGAACTTTTCGGGGAATTCGCCCTGGGACAGGACTTTCACGGGGCCGCCGATGTTGTATTCTTTCTGGCCCAGCACCATCTTCACGCCGGGATGGTCATTGGGGGCCACTTCCCAGAACTTTTCGGAGTCAGGACCGCAGCCCTTGAACACCAGTTCGCATTCCCACTTCTTGTCGGCTTCGGTCATTTCATAGATGTCTTCCACCTTCATGGTGGCCATGATCTGACCCTTGCGGACCAGGGCGACTTCTTCGCCGACCTTCAGGGACTTGGCGTCGTCAGCGGACACGTCCAGGGTCACAGGCACGGGCCAGAAGGTACCGTCGGACAGCAGCATCTTTTCGCACACGCTCTTCCAGTCGGCCTTGTTCATGAAGCCGTTCAGGGGAGAGAAGCCACCGATGCCCATCATGATCAGGTCGCCCTTGGCGCGAGAGGAGATCTCAATCTGCTTCAGGCCGGCAGCCTTTTTCAGTTCTTCTTCCAACGCCGCGCCTTCCAGAAGACAACACACCAGGCCCTTGCCGCCATGAGGGGGTACCAGTTTGGACATTGAGAAATCCTCCATTTGATTTGTTGCTATACCGTTGCGCAAGTGGCGCATCCGTAACGTCTCTTTGTGAGTTGCATCTTGTGAATAATCTAACAAAAAGTCAACCACCTTTCCGAATTTTTCACGGAAACGACACGAAAAAGACGTAGCAGAAAACGGCTATCACATTGATTTACAACACAAAGAGTGCGGAAAATTTTTTATTGTGAAAATTGACGCGCACTCGGGCCCCATGCCGGTCCGGCCGGAATATCCCGGCACGGTCATGGCCGGGGCTCCTGCCGGAGTTTGGGTGGAACATAGCATGGCCGCCACAGCATGAAAAGGGGGCCTGCGGGCCTGCTGCTGTATCCTTCTTCCAGCCGTGCGGAAAACAAGGACAATTTCTTCGTGTTTCCGTCGGGCGCACAGAGGGCGGGGCCCGGCCCTGTCCGCCGGACGCAAAAAGGCCCGGCACCACAAGGTGCCGGGCCGGGGATGACGCGGATCAGGTCAGGCTAGCGGGCCACGGGGGTGCCCTGCACGGGACGGCCTTCATGCTGACCGGTCAGGGTGCGCAGGAAGCCCACGATGAGGTTGCGGTCCTTCTGGGGCACTTCCAGGCCGGAGCAGTAGATGCCCATGATGCGCACGGCTTCGTCCAGGGTGGTCACGGTGCCGTCGTGCAGATAGGGATGGGTCAGCTCCACGTTGCGCAGGTTGGGCACCTTGAAGCGGTGCATGTCCTCTTCCTTGCCGCTGGCGTTGAAACGGCCCTTGTCGGAACCCAGGGGCTTGCCGACGCGGTCGGCGAAGTAGTCCTTCTTGAGATCCAGATATTCGTAGGACTGGCCGCCCATGCCCTTGCCCACGTGGCAGGAGGCGCAGCGATAGGCCTTGAAGCGCTCGTAGCCTTCCACTTCGGCAGCGGTCAGGGCGCTCTTGTCGCCGCGCAGCCAGCGGTCGAAGCGGCTGTCGGGCGAGATGAGGGTCTTTTCGTATTCGGCGATGGCGTTCGTGATGTTCTTGCCGGACCAGCCGTCAGGATAGACGGCGCGGAACTTCTCGGTCAGCTCGGCATCGGCGGCCAGACGGGCCACGATCTCGTCCCAGTCCTTGCTGCCCATCTCGATGGGGTTCAGCGGCGGGCCACCGGCCTGTTCCTGCAGGTCGGCCGCACGGCCGTCCCAGAACTGCACGAAGTTGAACACGGCATTGAAGGTGGTGGGAGCGTTCACATCGCCCAGCTGCTTGCGGATGCCTTCAGAGAAGCGGGCGTTGTCCGTGCCGGCCTTGTCCATGGCATGACAGGTGGCGCAGGCCACGGTGCTGTCGGCGGACAGGCGGGCATCGTTGAACAGGGTCTTGCCCAGGGCCACCTTGGCCTCGTCCACGGGCAGACGGTGGGGGATGGGTTGGATGGGCTCGTTGGCGTGCTCGGGAGCGGCATCCGTGGCGTAGTGAGCTTTGCGGGTCTGGGCCACCCAGGTCAGGATGTCCTTCTTGTCCTGGTCGGAAAGGCGGCTGCCCCAGTGGACCACGGCGAACTTGGCGGGCGGCATGGTGTCATTGAGGATGACCCATTCCATCTTGGCCAGCACGGTCTCGCCCACGGGGCGATCCTTGCGCTGCACCAGCTCCTGGTTGAGATCCATGGCGCGGATGCCGTCCCTGTAATCTTTTTCGATGATGGCGCTGATGCCGGGGACCTTGGCATAGAACGGCAGATCATAGCCGCGGGAGTGACAGGCCATGCACTTGTCCTGCACGATGCCAGAGACACTGGCGAACTTGTGCTTCACCTCGTCCAGCCCCTGCGCCATGGCAGGGGTGCAGGCCAGCAGCACGAGGGCCGCGGAAGCCAGCAGTTTTTCCTTCATATCGTCCTCCTTGGGGGGCGATGCCGGGTCGGCATCACGGGTTTTGCCGGGGGGCAGCAGGAGCTTTTTTTCACAAGTGTGGTCAAAAGTCAACAGGAATTTTTACTATTAGTAAGATAACAGGTTATTTTTTGTATATTTTTTATGAAACATTTTTGGTCATTCCTGCTGATATGCAATTATTCCAATCAAATAACTCCTATTTGTGGCCTGGAGATTTCGCAGCCTGCGCTGTCCCCGCCGGGCAGAGCGGAGCGGGCGGAAGACATCGGATCGGGATCCCGGAGAGGGGCATCGTCAGGGCCTGACGCCGTCGGGCACAAAAAAAGCAGGGCGCTCCGTGAGGAACGCCCTGCCATGTCTTCAGGAGCGGCATCCGTGCCTAGAAGGGCACTTCGTCCATGTTGGAAGCTTCGGAGGGGAAGGCGGGACCCAGGTCGTCGTCGCGCTGCTGGGGCGCGGGACGGCGCGGGGCCTGGCGCTGGCCGCCGCCCATGTTGCCGCCGCGGGGAGCGCGGGGAGCGGGCGCAGGCGCACCGTAATCGTCTTCATAGCCACCCATGTCGGCACGGGGGCCGTCGCTGCGGCGATCCAGGAACTGGACGCGCTGGGCCTTGATCTCGGTGGTGTAGCGGTCCTGGCCGTTCTGGTCCTGCCACTTGCGGGTCTGCAGGCTGCCTTCCACATAGACGAGGCTGCCCTTGGTCAGGAAGTTGGCGCAGTTCTCGGCCTGGCGCTGGAACACGGACACTCGGTGCCATTCGGTGCGTTCCACCTTGTTGCCGTCGCGGTCCATGTAGGATTCGTCGGTGGCCACGTTGAGGGTGGCCACAGGGGAACCGCTCTGGGTATAGCGCAGTTCGGGGTCGCGGCCAAGGCGACCGATGATCATGACTTTGTTCAGCATAGATTCTGTTCCTCGAACGGTTGTTCGTTGTACCGTCTCAGCGCAGGCCGAAAAGGCGCCGGAAGAAGGACGGTTTTTTGCGTTTGGGGCCGGAGCCTGCGGCAAGCAGGCTGTCTTCCATTTCGGTCAGGGCGTCTTCCAGGGCCTCGCTGGCGCGGTGGGCGGCCCGGGGATCATTGGCACGCAGGGCCGCATCCAGGCTGCCGCGCTGCACGAGGGCATCGGCCAGCGCCTGTTTGAAGGGGGCCTGCTGTTCGGGCCAGCGGTTCTCGGCCATGCCCCGTTCCAGGCGGTCCAGCAGGTCGCGGACACCGGCCGCGCCCACACCGGCATGCCCGAACGCCAGCAGGCTGAGCCCGGGCCAGCATTTTTCCAGCAGGCCGGAGTTCCAGGTGACGTCCACGGTGGTGATGCGGGCCACGGGCGTGGTCAGCGGGGGCCGGATGGCGGACTGCGTGAGCGTGGCCTCCAGCGTGTCCAGCAGGGCGGCCAGGGCCTGGAGGCCCGCGGCGGCGTCCTCGGCCTGCCAGCTGCCCAGGGCGTCCTCGCAGTGTCGCGTCAGGTCGCACAGGGGGCGCAGGCTGTCCAGCGTCAGGGGCGCAAGGTCGTCCACGTTGCGCATGGTCAGGCGGCTCAGGCATTGCGCCAGTTCCAGCAGGCAGGGCTCGGCCTGTGCCTCGGGCACGGCCAGCCAGGCCGCCACGTCCTCACCATAGGGGCCGGCAGCCTTGCGGGCCAGGGCCAGCAGGGCGGGCCAGCGACGGGCCGTGAGCCCCTGGGGGCTGTCGGCGGCTTTCTGGCGGATCTGCAGTGCCTTGCCCATGACGGTCTAGCCCTTTTCCGTCCACTCGGTCTGGACGCGCATGATGACGTCCTGGATGACGGGCACCTGGTCTTCGGGGCAAACGCCGATGAGGGGGGCGTCCGCGTCCATGTTCTCGTTGTAGCTGAAGTAGACGGCGTAGATGACGCCCGTGGGGCCGCTGTAGTGCAGGGGCACCTCGCGCTTCATACGCGACATGATGAGCAGTTCCATGCCGTCGCGCACCACCACGGAGTGGGCGTCCGAGGCGCGGATCTTCTTGTCCACTTCGGGGGTGAAGTAATATTTGGCCCGCTCGGGCGCGCGGAACAGGTACAGGGCCTTTTTGAGGATCTGGTGTTCCACTTCGCTGCGGGTGAGCATGTGGCGGATGACCATCAGGGGCGTGCCGGCTTCCACGAACATGCCTTCGAGCTGGCTGTGGATCTTGCTGACGATGCCCTTTTCAGGCGAGCAGATGGGTTTGGGGTTGCGTTCGCGTTCCAGGGTGGCCAGGCGGGTGCCGGGCTTTTCCTTCCACTGGCCCTGGGGGCCGAGGACCTCGTCGCCTTCCTTGATGTCGGCAAAGGTCACCACGCCGGTGTGGGGCGTACGGATGACGATCTCGCGGTAGGGGGAGGCTTTTATCTCATCCAGCAATGCGGAAATGTTGATCATGTGGTTTTCCCGCTTTTTCGTTTGTCGTGGGTGGGGCCGCACCGTCAAGGGCGGCGAAAGGCGGGGCGGAAAATCCGCCCCGCCGTCTGCTTGCTAACGGTAGTACAGGTTGCGGCCGCCCATGGTGAGCAGCGCCTGCTTGAGGTTGGCACGGATCTGGCGGCGGTCCCAGATGCCCTGGATATGGCCGCGGGACAGGGCCCGGTAGGAGCGGTGGTACTTGGGCGGGATGTCCATGCCCGTGGTCTCCTTGATGACGCCGGGACCGGCAAAGCCGATGTTGGAGGAGCGCACCGCGAACTGGTAGGGCGCGCACCCCAGGAAGCTGGCCACGGGACCGGCGAAGGAGTTGGTATCGTACAGCACCAGGTACAGGCCGCCGGACTCGATGTAGCGGCGCACGGCCACGGTGCAGCGGGGCATCTGGATGACGCCGTGGGTCCCTTCCTGGATGCGGATGCCGGCGGTGCCGTGCACGTAGGCCAGGAAGGGATAGCGCTTCTTGGCGGCGCGGGCGGCGGCTTCCACGAACTTGTAGCCTTCGGCGGCACCGAAGGAACCGCCGCGGAAGGTGCCCATGAGCATGGCCACCACCAGCTTGGTGCCGTCGATGCGGGCCTCGAAGGTCATGCAGCCGCTGCGGCAGCCGGTCTTTTCCTGGGCGGCCTTGATGCGTTCCTCGAAGTTGGGGAAGTTCAGCGGGTTGCCGGCTTCGATCTCGCGGTTGAACTCAAAGACCGAGCCCTTGTCGAAGACGTTCTGCACGTACCATTCGGGCTCCATGGGGAAGTGGTAGCCGCAGTGGCTGCACACGCCCGCGAACTCGGCGAACAGGTCGGGGCCCCAGAGGTCGAGGCAGCCGTACGAGGCGCTGTTGGGGCAGGTGATGGTACGGTCGACTTTGTAGCGCGGCGAGAGGTAGTTCCACTTGCTCACGCGGTTGTCTTCCACCCAGTTGGACAGGGTGGTCAGTTCCTTGGCCGTGGCCTTCTTTTCCGCCGGGCTGGCGATGCGCTTCCAGGGGCTGAAGAGGCGGCCCTTGAACACATCCCATTCGCTGCTCAGCTCTTCCATGATGTTGTGCAGCTTGCGCTGGTGACGGCGCACGAAGTCGTACTTGAAGTGCATCCAGGGCTTGGTCACCCAGTCGCGCAGGGCGGCGGCGTTCTTGGCCAGGAAGGGACGGTTGTCGATGGCGGCCGCGCGGGAAAGGCGCAGGAACTTCTGCTGGCGGCGTTCGCGCATGCGGTTCTTGGCCGCGCCGGACATGCCCCAGCGCACGTACATCTCGTCCAGGTTGGCTTCGGGGTTGCGCAGGCGCGCCAGGGCCAGGCCGCGGATCATGGGCGGCTTGGTGTTGGTGATGACCACCTCGTCGGTGGCGCGCAGCACTTCCTGCCGCAGGGAGCGGAAGAAGTCGAAGTGGTGCGGACGGGCACCCAGGGCGGGTTCCTGCACCACGCTGTCGATGTAGCCGAAGGAGAGGTTGTCCTGCGCGGTGATGTGCAGGTTCTGGGCGCAATGCTCGATGAGCTCGGGCGCGGCGCGCTGGCCGGCCTTGAGGCGGCCTTCGATGGCGGCGCCGCCTTCGGGCGAGATGACCGAGTAGTAGCCGTGGGAGAGCATGAGGCGCTTGTCGGCCAGGCCGATGGCCTCGGCACCGCCGGAACCGCCCTCGGAGATGATGGAGATGACGGGCACGCGCAGGCCGGCCATGGTGTAGATGTTGCGGGCGATTTGCTGGGCCGCGCCGGGGTAGTCCTCGATGGGATAGGAACCGGGCGTGAAGATGTAGCAGTGGATGGGGATGCCTTCGGTCTCGGCCACACGCATGTACTGCAGGGCCTTGGCGTTGCCCCAGGGCTTCACGGAGCCGCCGTTGCGGAACTCGGCGCCGTGGCCCTTTTCCTGGCCGATGACCATGACGGACTGGGTGTGCATCTTCTTGCCGCGGCGGCGGGTGATGACCGCACGGGCGATGAGCATGCTGGGGTCGAGGCTGTGCTCGTCCTGGCCGCCCACTTCGGTGAAGTTGTCGTAGACGTTCTCCAGGATGTCACGCAGGCAGATACGCTGGGGATGGCGCACGATGCGCACGCGGTCCATGGGCGTGATGAGCTTTTCCAGGCGTTTTTCCACGAAGACGAAAAGGTCTTCCAGGGAAACGATCTCGGTATGGGGATCCTCGACCTCGCCGTTGCGCACACGGGTGGTGAACTCGGTCAGCTTCTCGTCCAGCAGGCGGATGCTGTCCTCGTGCTTGCCGGCGAAGATGTCGCGCGTATACGAGAGCCTGTCGTTCAGGCTTTGGATGCGTTTTTCGATAGTGTTGTCCATAATCTCTTGCGCCGTTTGACGTTGATGGAAGGGGACCGCCGGGGCGGCCCGTCAGCTAGAAGCGCAGGGTGCGGGCGGTGTTGGCCCGCAGGAAGTCCACGTTGGACTTGAGCGCTTCACCGGCGTTGTTGCGGCCTTCCAGGTGCAGGTTGTCCAGGAAGGAGACGCCGCGTTCCCGGGCCTCGGCCAGATCCTTGCCCCAGATGATGGCCAGGGCCAGGTTGGGGTCGAATTCGGTGGGGATCTCGTAAGGCGTGTCGGTGGGCACGTGGGTCAGCATGGTGAGCCAGGGCTCTTCCTTCCAGGCAAAACGCTCGATGCGGCCCACCCAGGGGGTGAAGCCGTGTTCGGGGTCCTCGGCGATGAGGCGGTATTCGATGCCCACGCCGTCGAAGGTCACGTCGTCCTGGGTGTAGCCCAGGGGCTCGCCCAGACCGATGCGGATCTGTTCGGCGATGAGGTCCACGGGGCCCTCGTGGTTGCGGATGCTGGAGATGCGGGCCGAGACGCCGTTCTCCACCTGGATGCGGGTGTTCACTTCCATGAGGAAGGGCTCGCCCTGGCGGGTGACGATCCATTCCCAGGTGCCCACGTTGTCATAGCCCACCTTGCGGGCCATGGTCAGGGAGTAGTGGACGATGTCCTGCAGCACCTTGGCGGCGTCGAAGCTGTAGTCCATCTGGGCGGGTACGAAGCCGGGGGCCACTTCCACGCGCTTCTGCAGGCCGGTGGACTGGATGGAGCAGTTGCGGGTGCCGAAATGCACGGGGTTCTTGCCGCTGCGGTCGGACACGATCTGGACTTCCAGGTGGTTGAAGTCCGTGATGCGCTGCTCGATGAGCACGCCCTCGTCCTTGAACTGGCGCAGGGCGTAGTTGCGGATGCGGCGGTACACGGAGCGGAAGTTGTCGATGTCGTACACTTCCTCGATGCCCATGCCGCCACCGCCGGCCGACGCCTTGACCAGCACCAGCGGGCGCTTGATGCCCTGCTGCACCTGGAACTCGAACACGCTGCGGGCGATGCGCTCGGCTTCCATCTCGTCATAGATGGGGCGGTCGGAACCGGGCACGGTGGGCACGTCCAGGCTGCGGGCCAGACGCTTGGTGTTGATCTTGTCGCCCAGCTCGCGGATGATCTTCCACGAGGGGCCGATGAAGATCATCTTGCGGTCGCGCTTGGTCACGCGGCGGGCAAAGCGGAAGTCCTCGGCAAAGAAACCGTAACCGGGATGCACGGCCGTGCAGCCGGCCTGGTCGGCCACGGACATCAGCTCGTTGGCATCATGATAGGAAGAAACCCGGAACAGGCTGCGTTCGCCGCCGTTCTCGCGGGCGTAGCGCACATGGCCCGAAGCGGCGTCTTCGGCGGTAAAGATGGCAGTAAAGGCCACACCCAGCTTGCGGCAGGCCCGCATGATGCGTATGGCGATCTCGCCGCGGTTGGCGACGAGAACCTTGTGTTGTTGCAAAGAGTCTTTCTGGCTGGTCTCCAAGGCGGTCTCCTGAGGGCGGTGCTGTGCCGCTCTTGTGGAATGGGCGTCAGCACGCTATAAAGCGGTTCGCTTTTGCGACTGAAAAACAAGAGCTACTACAGCATATCGGCTTGGTCTTCAATATCTGAGGGGGTCAATTCTATGCAAAACTGGGAAGAAGTCCAGCTTGCGGTGGCGGCGCTGCGCCGGCGTCTGGGGGCCGCGCTGCCCTCTCGGCCCGATGCGGCCATCATCCTGGGCACCGGTCTTTCGGGACTCGTGGAGCGCATGGAGGATACGGTCAGCGTCCCCTATGCCGACCTGCCGGGGTTCCCGGTGTCCACGGTGGCCTCCCATGCCGGGGCCTTCGTGCTGGGACGCCTGGGCGGCCGCACGGTGCTGGTGCAGCAGGGCCGCTGCCATCTGTACGAAGGTTTCGGGCCGGACAAGGTCTGCATGGGCGTGCGCGTCATGGCCGGGCTGGGCGCGGACACGCTGATCCTCACCAATGCCGCGGGCGCCTTGGACCCGCAGTTCGACGCGGGCGGGCTCATGTGCATCAGCGACCAGATCAACTTCACCGGCGTCTCGCCCCTGAGCGGGCCCAACCATGAGGCCTGGGGCGAGCGCTTCCCCGACATGAGCGCCATCTACGACGCCGGCCTGCGCGACCTGGCCTGCCGGTGCGCGCTCGATCTGGGCATCCGCCTGGAGCGCGGCGTCTACATCGGCGTGCGCGGCCCGCAGATGGAAAGCCCCGCCGAGACCCGCATGTTCCGCCAGTGGGGCGCCGACGCCGTGGGCATGAGCTCCGTGCTGGAGGTCATCGCCGCCCGCCATATGGGCCTGCGCGTGCTGGGCATCTCCTGCCTCACCAACAAGAACCTGCCCGACTGCATGCGCCCCGCGCCGCTGGAAGAAGTCATCGCCGTGGCCGGCCGGGCCGGGAAGGACCTGGGCCGCCTTGTGGAAGCGGTGGTGACAAAGTTGTAAAAATCGCGTAAACCATGCGCCCCGGCAACGTTCCGGGGCGATTTTTTTACCAGAGCGAGACAGAACTATGCAGCAGAATGACAAACTTCGTAACGTGGCTATCATCGCCCACGTTGACCACGGCAAAACGACCCTGGTGGACGCCCTTTTCCGTCAGAGCGGCGTGTTTCGAGCAGACCAGCAGGTCGATGACCGCGTCATGGACAGCATGGATCTGGAACGCGAACGCGGCATCACCATCGCGGCCAAGAACTGCGCCGTGCACTGGAACGGCGTGAAGATCAACATCATCGACACCCCCGGTCACGCCGACTTCGGCGGTGAAGTGGAACGTTCGCTCTCCATGGCCAGCGGCGCCATCCTGCTGGTGGACGCCTCTGAAGGCCCGCTGCCCCAGACCCGTTTCGTACTGCGCAAGACCCTGGAAGCCGGTCTGCCCGTGGTCGTGGTCATCAACAAGATCGACCGCAAGGACGCCCGTCCCGATGAAGTGCTCAACGAGGTCTACGACCTGTTCATCGATCTGGACGCCAGCGACGAGCAGCTGGAGTTCCCCGTGCTCTACGCCATCGGCCGCGCCGGTGTGGCCATGCGCAACATCGACGACGAACAGAAGGACCTGACCCCCCTGTTCGAGACCATCCTCGAAAAGATCCCCGGTCCTTCCTACGATCCCGAGCAGCCCTTCCAGATGCTGGTGGCCGACCTGGACTACTCCGATTACCTGGGCCGTCTGGCCGTGGGCCGCATCATGCACGGCAGCATCTACGCCAACGAGAGCCTGGCCTGCATCGGCGAGGACGGACAGGCCCGTCCCCTGCGCGCCTCCAAGATCCAGGTCTATGAAGGCCTGCAGCTGGCCGAAGTGGACAAGGCCCAGCCCGGCGACATCGTGGTGGTGGCCGGCATCGAGGACGTGACCATCGGCGACACCATCTGCACCCGCGAGAACCCCCGCGCCCTGCCGCGCATCCGCGTGGACGAGCCCACCGTGGCCATGCGCTTCGGCATCAACACCTCGCCCCTGGCCGGCCGTGAAGGCAAGCTGGTGCAGAGCCGCATGATCCGCGACCGCCTGAATCGCGAATGCCTGCGCAACGTGGCCGTGCGCGTGGAAGACACCACCGACAAGGACGCCTTCCTGGTCAAGGGCCGCGGCGAGTTCCAGATGGCCATCCTCATCGAGACCATGCGCCGCGAGGGCTTCGAGCTTTCCGTGGGCCGTCCCGAGGTCATCCTCAAGAAGGACGAGAACGGCAAGACCCTGGAGCCCATCGAGCACCTGTACGTGGACTGCGACGAAGTCTTCATGGGCGTGGTCACCGACAAGATCAACCAGCGCAAGGGCCGCATGCTCAACTGCACCAACAACGGTACCGGCCGTGTGCGTCTGGAGTTCTCCGTGCCTTCCCGCGGCCTCATCGGCTACCGCGACGAGTTCCTCACCGATACCAAGGGCACCGGCATCATGAACTCCTACCTGGAAGGCTATGAAGAATGGCGCGGCGACTTCCCCACCCGCTATTCCGGCTCCATCGTGGCCGACCGTGCCGGCAATGCCGTGGCCTACGCCCTGTTCAACCTGGAGCCCCGCGGCACCCTGTTCGTGGAGCCCGGCGATCCGGTCTACGAAGGCATGATCGTGGGTGAGCACAACCGTGACAACGACATCGACGTCAACGCCACCAAGGAAAAGAAGCTCACCAACCTGCGCGCCGCCGGCAAGGACGAGAACGTCATCCTCACCCCCGTGAAGAAGATGACCCTGGAACACGCCCTGCACTTCGTGCGTGAGGACGAGCTGGTGGAAGTGACCCCCGTGTCCCTGCGCCTGCGCAAGGTGGAACTCTCCGCCCAGAAGCGCTACCAGATGGCCGGGGCCAAGAAGAAGGCCTAGGTCTCCTTATCCCGGATAGATGAAGGGCCGGCAGACATGCGTGCATGTCTGCCGGCCCTTTTCGTTTTCAGGCGGACAGGCCGGGAGTGCCCTTGGCCTTTGCAACCGGCAGGCCGCACAAGGCCATGCCCTGCCGGGAAGGAGACGGTCTGCCTGGGGGCGCTGCCCGAAACGGTGCTGCGGGCAGCGGTAAGATGGCGGGGTTACGGTCTGATGTAGGCGAAGCCCTTGTTCTGCAGCTCCACGATATCCACCAGGCCGGCAGGCACCACTTCGCAACCGGGCCAGAGGTCGGCCGCGGTCATCTTGTTGGCATCCAGGGCATTCTTGCACAGATGCAGCTTGAGGCCGCGGGCCATGAGCTCCTCGGCGGTCTTCTGCAGCTCGGCCTGGGCAGGCACGAACAGTTTGACGGCCGGGCCGTTGGCCACCAGCACCAGCTGGAATTCCTTGCCGGGCAGGCCGTTCATATAGTTGCGGGCATTGACGAAGGCAAAGGCCAGCACTGCGGGATCATTGGCGTCCACATGGAGGCAGAGATCATACGACATGGGGAGACTCCTGAAAAAAGAACTGAATAAGTTCATGGTAACAAAGGGGATTTGTCTTGCCAAGCTGTCTCTCTGCGGCTATGGGATTATTATGCGCCGAACATATATCCTTTTTTCTTTTTTGCTCATGGCCTGCCTCCTGCTGGGCGGCTGCGGCCTGCTGTTCGGCGATGCCGCCGGAGAACTGCGCGATGACGGCGGGACGAAGATGCCCGACGCCCAGGGCGAACGCATCCCCTACAAACTGTCCATCGAAGTGGACGGGGAGCGCCGCGCCACAGCGGACGAAAAGCGCGCCGCGGCCACGGATCCTGACGGGGAGTCCGAGGGCGTGCCCCTGGGCGGCAGCCCGGAAGAGAGCGAGGGGGCCGGACCGGCAGCCCCGCAGACGGACGCTCCCGGCCGCGAGGGCACAGGCGCCACGTCGTCTGCTCCCAAGGGGAACAGCGGCCTGTCGGACAAGATGCGGGCCCTGAGCCAGCTGGAGCAGTTGCGTTCCGATCCGCCGGACAGCCTGCTGGGCCTGGAACGCCGGGCCCGGGGGGATGTGGAGACGGCGGTCAAGCTGATGCATTCCCAGGGCTATTATGACGGCACGGCGACCTTCCGGATGGACAGCACCACCACGCCGGTCACGGTGCGCCTGCACCTGACGCCGGGCCCCCGCTATGTGCTGGGCCGGGCCTCGGTGCGTTATGAGCCTGTTCCCGTGGTGCCCGCGGCCCTCAAACACGGAAAGCGGCGTGCGCCGTACAGCGGCCTGGGGGCCCTTTGGGGCGATGAGGCCCGCGAAGCGACCCCGCCCCCGCGCTTCCCCGATACCCTGCGCGGGGTCACTCCCGGAGAACCCGTGACGGCCGACCAGATGCTGGAAGCCGTGGAAAAGCTGCCCGAGCGTCTGCGCCGCCGGGGCTATCCGCTGGCCCAAGTGAGCAAGCAGCGCTATTTCCTCGATCGTGAGGCCCGTACCCTCAATGCCGAGATCGTGGTGGATACCGGCCCTCCGGCCCTGCTGGGCGAGATCGTGGTGGAGGGCAACAAGGACGTCAGCACGACCTACATCCGCGAGCGCGCCCCCTGGAAGGCCGGGACGGAGCCCTGGAACGAGAGCCGGGTGCAGGACTATGTGGACGAGCTCCGCGGTCTGGGCCTGTTCAGCATGGTACGCCAGCGCAACATCAAGGACGTGCCCTCGCCGCGCAAGGACGGCATGGTGGTCCTGCCCGTGCAGCTGGTGGTGCGCGAAGGGCCGCCGCGCTCGGTCAGCGCCGGTGCCCGTTATGAGACGGATTCCGGCATCGGCGTGGAAGGGGAGTGGGAACACCGCAATTTCTTCGGCAACGGGGAAAAGATGGTGGTCTCCCTGCCCATCACGCCCGAAAAACAGGGCCTGAAGGCGTCGTTCGAAAAACCGGCCTTCCTGGATCGTGACCAGAAGCTGGTGGGCGAAGCCTCCCTGTTGCAGGAATTCACCGATGCCTACGACCGGCGCGGCCTGCGCGTGGGCGCCGGTATCGAGCGCCGCCTGAGCCCGTACTGGTGGGTGGGGGTGGGCGCCTCTTCCGACAGCGGAGCCCTCACCGAGGACGACCGCACCAACGAGCCCTACAGCTTCGTGGGCCCGCACCTGCGCATCGTGCGCGACAGCCGCAACAACAAGATCAATCCCAAGCGAGGCTCGGTGCTGGAGATCCATTCCAAACCCATCTTCGGCTATTACGACGGCTTCTTCACGGCCCTGGGCACGGAAGTGGAAGGCATGTTCTATTACGCCCCCTTCCGCAAGGGCCCTCGCCAGGGCGCCATCGACGACAAGCTCGTGCTGGCGGCCCGTGTGCGCGGCGGCAGCATGGCCGGGGCCGAGATGAACAACCTGCCCAGCACGCTGCGCTATTACGCCGGTGGTGCCGGTTCGGTGCGCGGCTATTCCTATCAGGCCATCGGCCCGCGCAACGACAAGGGCGACCCCAGCGGCGGCCGTTCCTACCAGATCGTCAATCTGGAGGCCCGCTACAAGATCACCGACGAGATAGGCATCGTGCCCTTCCTGGACGGCGGCATGGTCTACGAGGACGCCCTGCCGCAGATCTTCGGCGACATGCGCTGGGGCGCGGGCCTGGGCCTGCGCTACTACACGCCCATCGGTCCGGTGCGCCTGGACGTGGCCACCCCCCTCAATCCCGTGGACGGTGATCCCCCCCTGCAACTCTATATCAGCATAGGACAGAGCTTCTGATGGCCAGCGTACCCGGAACTCCCCCTGTTGTCCCTGACGGCCGGCCGTCGGGCCCTTCCCCTTCGGAAGGCGCAGCGCCCGTGCGCAGGAGCGTTTTCCGGCGCCGTGTCCTGCCGTGCCTGCTGGTGCTCGTGCTCCTGCCGCTGCTGGCCGGGGCGGTCTTTTGGCTGCGTACGCCGGGGGGGCAGGACTGGCTGCGGCAGGAGGTCGGCACCCTGCTGGCCCCGCCTCTGGCCGAACAGGGCCTTTCCCTGGAGCTGATCCGTCTGGAGGGCGCCCTGCCGCTGGAAGTGGAAGGCGCCCTGCGCCTGCATGATGCCGACGGCCTCTGGCTGGACGTGCCCCGGGCGCGCGTGGATGTGGGCCTGTCCGTGTTCCCGCCCCGCATCTCTCTCGATCTGCGTCTGGAGCGCCCCTCCCTGTACCGTCTGCCCCAGCTGCCTCCTTCGCCCGACGAACCCTCGCCGCCGCTGGCCGAGACGCTGGCCGGAGTGGAGGCAGGTCTGCGGAGCACGCTGGAAACCATGGCCGACCTGCCGGGCTGGCTGCCTTCCTTGCATGTGCGTGACGTGGCGCTGGAGGGCCTGTGGCTGGGATCGGCCGTGCTGGACGGCAGTTCGTCCGGCACGATGGCGGATGCTTCCGGGCAGGCAGCGCAGGATGCCGCGGCTCCGGCCGGGACGGGCAGCGCATCCGCGGACGGGCAGACGCTCCCGGCCCCTGCCGCTGCGTCTGCTCCCGCACAAGAGGCGACGACGCCCGGGGCCACCCCGGCGCCGCCCCTGTCCGTGGCCGTGGCTGCTGCGGAGAGCGCCCTTCGCGTCGGTGAAGGGCTGGAAGTCTCGCTGTGCCTGACAGCCGAAGCCGATTTTTCCTTGAGCGGGACCACGGCACAGGCCGGTCTCCAGGCCTCGTGGCAGCTGGCGTCCGCGTCGGCGGCCGGTGCCCGGAACGCTGAAGCGACGCCGCCCGCCGCTGCGTCCGCGCCTGAGCTCGACGTGGCCGCGACCGGGACGGCTCCGGCCGCGCCCCAGGCACAAGAAAGCGGGGCGGCTCCTTCAGAGAAAAAAAATACGGATGCGCTCCCGCTCCTGACGGAAGCGGCAGGCCGGTGGCTGCCCGCGCCGCTGGCCCTGCTCCTGACGCCCGGACAGGCTTCGTCCCTGCGGGTGGAGCTGGCCCTGCGGCCCGGTGAGCGGCCCGCGCTGGCTCTGGAGACCCTGCAGGCGGATGCCGGAGCCGTGCGGCTGCGTGGCAAGGGGACGCTGGAGCTCACGACCGCCGCGGATGTGCTGGCCTCGCCGCTGACACTGGACTGTTCGCTTGCCTTGGCTTCCGCCGCCGATGCGGCGGCCCTGCTGCCCCAGGCGCGTGCCTTGCTGGCGCCCCTGGGCGATGCCCTGCGCCTGGACATCGGCGTGCAGGGGAGCCCCGGTGCGCCCGAGCCCCGGCTTGAGCTGGCCTGCGCCACGCTGGATCTGGGCGGTCATGCCGTCAACGATATCTCTCTGCTGGCAGGCGGCGAGCCCCTGCCGTGGCCGCAGCTGACTGCCGGGGGCAAGGTGGGACTGCCGCTTTCCCTGCAGGTGCGCACCGGGCAGGATCATATCTCCGCAAGTCTGCGTCTGCTGGCCGGGCGTGACGGCACGGCCTGGCAGCTGGGGCTGCCGCAGCTGGAGCTGCACGGTGCCGGTGCCCGGCTGGCCGGTAGTCTGCTGGCCCTGCTGCCTGATGCCCCGCAGGAAGCGCCTGTCGCCCCTCCGGCCCCGGCAGAGGCGCAGGCTCCGGTCATCGCAGCAGGAGATGCCGGGGCTGTCCCGGCCCCTGTGGCCGCTGCCGGACAGCCCGCCGTGATACCTCCGGCGGCCCCCGATTCTTCCCCTGCATCCGCTGCGGAGGCTGCCGCAGCTGCCGTCCCCCCGGCTCCGGCCATCGTGGGCAGCGATTTCGTCCCGGCGCGACTGCTGGCCCGGCTGTTCCCCGATCCCGGGAGCAGGCCGCGTTTGTGGACCTCGCTGTATGGCGAGATAGAAGACTGGGCCGCGCTGGGCCGGGTGCTGGATTACTGGTCGCCGGGCCTGCGTCTGGAAAAAAAGGATGGTCAGCCTGTCCGCCTCATGCTGCGTGCCGGCGGTCTGTCGTGTGCGCCGGACAGCCCGGAAGAACTGCCGCTGGCTGCTGTGGCCGGTCTGGCTGATCCGGCTTTCCTGAATAGCGCGGACTGGCGGCAATGGTTCAGCCTGGATGCCGACGTGGGCTTCCTCCGCCTGCATGGCAGGGGAGGAGAGCGGCTGCTGCTGCGTGAGCTGCACCAGCATCTGCGTATCGACGATATTTTCGGTCAGGGAAAGCTGGAACAGCGCCTGGACGTGCGCCAGCTCCATGTGGCCGGTATGCGGCTGGAGCGGGTGCTCGTGGGCCTGAACGGCGAACTGGCGACCCCGCTGGAAGCGGAACTGGCCTGCGCTGGTGACGTACGGGCCAAGGTGCGCCTCCGCTGGCAGGGCGACAGGCTGGACATCCCCGTGTGCGATCTGCACCTCAAACAGGGCGTAGGCCTGCGCCTGCAGGCAGGGACGGCCCTGGTGCTGGACAAGGACGGCCTTTCCCTGCGCGGTCTGGATGCCCGCATCGCTCCTGCGGGGCGGATACGGGCCACGGCATCCCTGAAGCCCGCGGCCATGGACATGCGCCTGTCTTTGGACAGCATGGACCTGGCCCCGTGGCGGGCGGTGGTGCCGGGCCTGCCCTCGGCCGCGCTGGCCTTCCAGAGCCGTTTGTACGGCAGCCCCGCGGCCCCTGCCGGGACCTTCCGGCTGGACGTGCGCCGACTGGAGATCCCGCAAAGTTCCCTGCCGCCGCTGGATCTGGCCCTGACGGGCAAGCTGGGCGGCAGCAACGGCAAGGGCCGTCTGGACACACGGCTGGAACTGCCGCCGTCCACACGGCAGGCCTTGGGAGCGGAGCAGGCCGGCCTGGAAGCGCGCCTGCCCCTGCGATTTTCCGCCAACGGTCTGCCCCTGCCGGACATGACGGCCCCGCTTTCCGGACGTTTGGACTGGCAGGGCGAGCTGGCCCCGCTCTGGCGTCTGGTACCGGTGGCCGACCGCCGCGTGACCGGACGGCTGGACATGCATCTGGCCCTGGCCGGCAGCCTTGCCGTGCCGACGGCCAAGGGTCGGCTGGAGGTGGCGGGCGGACGCTATGAGGATCTGGCCCTGGGCATCCTGCTGACGGACATCAAGGCCTCGGTGACGGCGGGCAGCGGCAAGGGCCTGAAACTGGAGCCCGTGCGTGTGGAGGCCTCCATGAGCGATGGCCGCGGCGGTCTGGTGACGGCCGCGGGCAGTCTGCATCCCGAAGGCGGCAGGCTCGATCTGGACGCCGCCATGAAGCGTCTGCGTCCCCTGCGGCGCGCGGATATCCAGGCGACCCTGTCGGGCACGGCCTCGGTCAAGGGCACGCTCATGGCGCCCCAGGTGACGGCGGACATCACCATCGACGAGGCCCGGGTCAACCTCAACCGGCTCACCGGCAGCAGCGTGACCACCCTGCCCGTGGAGGGCACCAGCGAGGCCCCGGAACCGGTCGCGGAAAAGAAGGAGGGGCTCGGTTCCCTGGACGTGAGCATCCGGGCACCGGGACATATCGCCGTCAACGGCCACGGGCTGGAGAGCGAATGGCAGGCTGGTCTGCGCGTGCGCGGCGCCCTCAACGATCCTCTGGTCATCGGCAGCGTGCGCTCGGTGCGGGGGCAGTTCGATCTGCTCTCCAAGCTGTTCACCCTGCGGCCCAGCACCATCTCCTTCAACGGCGGGGCGGTCTCCAACCCGCTGCTGGACGTGACCCTGCGTTACGAGGTGCCGGAGATCACGGCCGACGTGCGCGTCAGCGGTTCCGTGCGGCGCATGAAGCTGGACCTGAGCAGCACGCCGTCCCTGCCGCAGGAAGAGATCATCTCGCGGGTCATGTTCGGACGCGGCTCCAGTGAGCTGGGCCGTTTCGAAAGCCTGCGCCTGGCCGCCGCCGTGGCGCGTCTGGCCGGTTTCGGTTCCGGCGGGCTGGGCGTCCTGGATCTGGGCCGTGCGGTGCTGGGCGTGGACGTGCTGCGCATCAACTCCGCCACGGACAAGGAAAGCGGTGATGAGGAAAGCAGTCTGGAAGTGGGCAAGTTCATCGGCGAGAAGATCTATCTTGGCGTGGAACAGGGCCTGGAGCCGGACAGCACCGCCGTCATCATGGAACTGGAACTGACCCCGCACAGCAAGGCGGGCATCCGCACGGAACAGGACAATACCAGCGCCGGTATCCAGTGGAAGATGAACTACTGACGCGCTGCCGGGGCCTGGTGGAGGGAGCTTGTAACCGCATCCCTTGCGGTGGCGGTCGTACCACGCCCCGGAGTTCAGGCCTGATGGGGGCTGCTCTGCCCGTCGGAAGGGCTGGCGGATGTTCCCTGTCCCGTCGCTGGAAATTGTTGGTGGGGCCGTCCGGGCTTTTGTCCGTCTTCGACATGCACGCATGGTGAAGAGGCAAGGACCCCTGCAAGGAAAAAAGATGCAACGAGTGACTTTCAGCGATGCCGGTCCTGCGGACTGGCCCTATCTGCTGTGCCTGTGGTGGCGTAACGTGCGGGCCACGCACGGCTTCGTGGCGGAGGACTATCTGCGGGCCATCGGGGCCGCCTTGCCGGCTGCTTATCTTCCGGCCATGGAGCGCGTACGTCTGGCCTGGCTGGCGGTAGCTTTCCATGAAAGTGTCGGGGATGGGCGTGCGCCGGGCGCGGGGCACGAAGGGCTCCCGTCCGGTACGGCGGCGGTGCCCAGTCCCACTGGCGGTCGCTGGCTGGCGGGCTTTCTGGGAAGCGTGGGGCAGCGGGTGGAGATGCTCTTCGTGGAGCCGGGCCTGCGGGGCCGGGGTATCGGTACGGCCTTGCTGGAGGATTTTGCCAGCCGCCATCCCGGGATATGGCTGGACGTCAATGAACAGAACACGGCAGCCCGGGCTTTTTATGTCCGCCGGGGCTTCGAGGTGGTGGGCCGTTCCCCGCTGGACGGGGCGGGGCAGCCGTATCCGCTCCTGCATCTGCGCCGGGTACGGGCCGGGAACGCCGGAACAGGGCACGTATCCTGACGGAACAAGTCTCCCGGGGCTCTCCTTGCCGTGCACGGCAGGTCGTCCCCCTGCTTTTGCTGCGGCCTGCGCAAGGGCCCGGCGGCAGCGCGGCCGCAGAAAATAGAAACGCCGGGGGGACCCGGCGTTTTGGCATCGTCCGGGAGATTGACGATGCCGTCTCTCTGGGGAAGGAGATATCTATGCGGCGGCCACGCGGCGGCCGTGGAGGACGTAGTACAGCAGCACCGCGCCGAGGACAACGAAGGCCAGGGTCTGGTACATGCCGTCATACCCTGCGGCGGGGATCATGAAACCGAACAGGTAGGGCCCCAGACCGATGCCCAGATCGAAAAAGATGAAGAAGGTCGTGGTGGCCTGGGCAAAGCGGGACTTGGACACCAGCGAAAGCGAGACCGCCTGTCCGGCGGACTGGAAATTGCCGAAGCCCATGCCCAGGATCAGCCCCGCGGCCAGCAGGACCCAGCTGCTGTTGGCATGGGCCATCATGGTCAGGGAAAGGGCCGTCAGCAACAGGGCCGGGTAGAAGATGATATTCTCGCCGCGCAGGTCGAACAGGCGGCCGGTCAGGGGGCGGGTCACCAGGGCTGCCAGGGCATAGAGCAGGAAGAAAAGGCTGGCCGCACCGGTCAGACCGCGTTCCGCCGCATAGGAGGTTATGAAGGCCTGGATGCAGCCGTAGCTCAGGCAGGTGATGAGCGCCACCAGAGAAAAACGCACCACGCGCGGATCGATGTAGCTGTTGAGCTCGAGGAAGGGGCGGTGACGATGGCGCATCTCCGGCAGGTCGTGCAGGCCGAAGAAGATGGCGATGCAGGCCAGACCGATGCCCAGGCAGGTCTGGGCCAGGACGGTGTAGCTGAAATACTGCGAGATGAGGATGCCCAGAAAGGGCCCCAGGGCCAACGCAAAGGCCGTGCTCATGCTGAACAGGCTGATGCCCAGGCCGTGATGCTGATGGGGCACCACATAGGCCACGATGGTACCGGTGGCCGTGCCCATGATGCCCACGCCCATGCCCATGCACAGACGCTGCACGAAGAGCAGGGCCAGGTTGGGGACCCAGAAGAAGGCCGCGATGCTGGCCGAATAGAGCAGCAGACCGGCAAACAGGATGGCCCGGCAGCCGCACAGGGAAAGCAGGTTGCCCGTCAGGAAGCGGCCGATGAGGCAGCCGATGACCATGATGCCCGCGGTGAGCCCGGCGCTGCTGAGGCTGGCGCCGTAGGTGGCCCGCGCATAGGCCGTGCTGGTGACGAACATCAGGTAATAGGCCGTCATGACCAGCAGGTTGATGCAGGCGACCACGTTGAAGTTGCGATTGAAGATGGAGCGCAGGGCTTCGCCGGTGCTGGCGGTGCTGCGGTCCTGTGTCCGGGGCCGGGATCTGTGTTGGGTGGGCATAGGGATTCCTGGGCGAAATATCGCCATACCGTTGCGTGTGCAACGATATACGTCCGGCGGCTTTCCCTTGTCAAGCAGAAAACCCGTCCGGAGCAGGAAGCGCTTTTGCCCTTGCAAGGCGTTGCAAGGCTGACTATGACAAAACGACGTATGTGACCTACATCATTTTTCTGGAGCTGTTGTGGAACTGACCTATAAGTGGATCGCGCTGGCCAACCGGCATTACCTCATGTACCTGAACAAGCGTCTTGCTTCGTACGGTCTCAGCGGCAGCCAGTATCTTTTCATCCTGAACATCTGCCGTCAGCCCGGCCTGACCCAGGACAAGCTGCCGGACATCATCCACATCAACAAGAGCAACGTCACCCGTGCCCTGGCCCACCTGGAGAAGCGCGGCTTCATCCGGCGCGAGGTCAATCCGCAGGACAAGCGCACGGCCGCCGTCTTCCCGACGCAGAAGGCCCTGGACGTGTACCCGCACGTGCTGGAGATCATCCGGGGCTGGGATGCCTCGGTGACCAGCCCGCTGACGGAGGATGAGAAGCACACCCTGCAGGCCCTGCTCAAGCGCGTGGTGGCCTCGGCCCACGAATACCGCAGCACCGAAGGCTAGGAGATTCCAGGCATCCCGGCAGAGGGAGCCCCTTTGATGCAGCAGCCGCTGCCCGGACATGCAGGATGTCGGGGCAGCGGCTGTTCGTTTTTGAGGATGCGGGCCCTCCCGCATGGCATCACGCCCTAGTAGCTGATGCGTTCGATGAGCTTGCGGCGGGGCGTGAGCGAGATGTGGTAATACTGGTTCTGCGGCACGTTGATGTAGGGGATGTCCTCCTCGCGCTGGCGCAGGAACAGCGAGAGGATGACCCGGTTGATGGCCTGATGCCCCACCAGCATCACGGGCAGCTCACCGGCCAGGAACAGGGCCCGCTGCAGGCCGCGCCGCACACGCTCGCGCAGCATGGCGTAGCTTTCGCCGTGCGGGTAGGCGTAGTGGTACTTGTCCGCGTTACGGCCTGCCGTGACCTCGGGCATGGTCTCGCGGATCTCGCTGTAGCACATGCCTTCGCAATCCCCGGCCCAGATCTCGTCGAATTCCTTGAAGGCCATCACGCGGGTCTCGTGCCGCCCGCGCAGCAGGGGCGCCGCGGTCTCGTGCGAGCGCATGCGCGTGGAGGTGAACACCCAGTCCAGCTTCTGCTCGCGCAGGTGCAGGGCCAGGGCCTCGGCCTGCATCCGGCCCTTGGCCGTCAGGGGCGGGTCGCCGCCGATGCGCCCCTGCACGTTGTATTCCGTCTGGCCATGCCGCGCCAGATACAGGCTCTGCACCCACCAGCTGACCACGATCTCGCGGATGGCGGGATAGTAGGGGGAACCTTCGCAGGGCTGTTCCGCCAGGATGCGGCTGGACATGGTGTCCACGCACAGCCAGTACTGTTCCTTGCCCACAGGCTCGTAGATGGCTTCGTAATAGCCGATGCGGCCCACGAAGCTCGCCAGGGCCTCGTCCTCGGTATAGCCCGCATATTCCGGCAATTTGGTCTTGTTGCGGATGCAGGCATTGAGCAGGACGGGGTCTTCATTGACGCATTCCAGAAAGAGCACGGGATGGTCCGTGAGGGTACGCTCGATGAAGGCTCGCCGGGCGCGGCTGACATTGGTGGCATCCAGGATGGCCACGTCCCCTTCCCGGTTCAGCCATTCCCTGGCCCGGATCAGGTTTTGCCGGCAGATCTCCTCACGTATCCTGCGGCCCTCGGCATTGTTCGGGGAATAGAACTCCGGCAGGGTGGATTCCGCCCCCAGAAGTTCGCGGCGGACGTCGCCATTGTTGAAGATGGCTGAACGGAAGCCGTCAGCCGCCAGGCCGCCGCAGATGCGCCGGGCCAGACGGGACTTGCCGCGTGCGGGCAGGCCCACCATGACGAGATAGAGCTTGTGCATGTGACTCCTGTGGGGCGTTGTCTGTACGGATATCAAGAACCGTCCGGCCGCGAGAAGAGGCAGGGCCGGCCGTCATGCCGGGTCAGCGTGTCGCAGGGGCCGCCTTGGGGGCCGCAAGCTGCTCCAGGGCCTTTTTCAACGGCTTGCCGGGGTGCTTGGCGCACCAGTCCAGCAGGGCGTCGCTTTGGGACGCCATGCTCCCCAGCTCCAGGGGGCGATAGGGCCGGTCTTCCTTGAAGGCCTGATAGCCGTCCCACCAGAGGACCAGGGGCAGCCAGTTGTCGCCCTGCTGGCGGAAGCTGCGGCAGGGCTGGGAAAGCTTTTGGCGCGACAGCTTTTCCCGCACCATTTGCCAGCGTTCCGTCAAACGGGACATGGGGGCCGCGGCGCAGGCATCATGCAGGCGTATGGGCAGGCTGGAGGTCCACTGCTCGCCCTGCTGCCAGAGTTGGAAAGGAAGATCCTCCTTGCCGCTGCGGGCCGCCACATAGCCGTCCAGCCATTCCAGCGGCACGTCCAGGTGCAGGCCGCCCCCTGTTTTTTTCCTGTCCACCGCCTGTTCGGCCAGCGGCCGGCAGATCAGGGCTCCCACGCGCAGGTCGCTGTCTTCGGGGCTGCTGCCCAAGATCAGCATCTGGCCGGGCTCCGCCTCCTGTACCGTGATGGTCAGGGGGGACGATATGTTTTTTTGAGGCTGTGCCGCACCTGCAGCAAGGGGGCACAGCAGCATCACCAGCAGACAAACCGCGCACAGCGGGCTCAAAGGCGTGTTTTGCATAATTTTCTCCTGCCGCAGGATAGCATTGCCGGCCGGGGGATTGGAAGCAGCTTTGTGGTGGGGGAAGGGGCGTTTTTTGGGCAAAAACTGCCCCTTCCCCCGAAAAAACCTTGCTCCGGTATGGACGACGGTCCCCGCCGTTGTCTGGAGGGCGGGGACATCCGGGCATGCCGGAAAAGGGGATAGTTGTGGGCCATCCGGGAGTGAAGAGAATTTTGCAGGTTGCCGGATGCGACGGCGTGTCCTGTCATGGCCACCGGCAAGGGGCAAGGAATGGGGAAAGGCGCCGGGGCGGGCGGCAGGGAAGCAGCGGAGGGCGTTGACGTACTGGCCTGGCGGGGCCGCTCCGGATTCAGGGACGGGAGGCCGGGCACAAAAATTTTGCCGGAATGGGGAACGATAAGCGGGTACGGGCTGTCCGTTCGGGGCCGCTGTCCGGCCAGAGCCCTGGCAGCGCACGGCATCCCGTGCGCCGGCTGGGTGATGCGGGGAGGATGGCTTTACCCGTGAGCCAGCGACGGGGACCGGCGTCCAGACCAGAGCAAAGTTTTTTGAAGGGGTGGGGGAGCGCGAGG
>OLFY01000669.1_pt1 | contig 49905 bp, 51 predicted proteins | sample 1605611 | NCBI WGS metagenome assembly OLFY01 (sample SAMEA3888923, study PRJEB22519) | human gut metagenome | biome: human gut; feature: human-associated habitat; material: faeces | place: Denmark | collected 2011 | reverse complement strand
TACACCGATATCGGTGTATAATGTAATCAAGGAAAGGGGATAAAGAGAAACCCCAGATAACAGTTAAATCTAAGGAGGAATAAATTATGGAAAGACGGGTAGTAGTAAAATTGGACAACGGACAGGTGTTAGGCACGATTTGGACGAATCGGATGCTCGACGTCGACGAAGCGATGGAGCTTCTCGAGATAGAGCCCACTGATTACGATAAGAAATTCGTGGCAGAGGGCTACAAAGCTGAATACTTTTATGGTCCCGATGGGAAGGGATTCCATATCAGCGAAGTAGTATTTGACGACGAGGAATAGAAAAGTTCATCCGGACAGGTAACTGGCCTGCCCGGTGTTAACCAAAAGGAGGATATATAATGAGCTCGATCAGAATAGATGTAAAAAATGATAAAGCCTTAGTATACGCGCCTTATAATCCTGATTTCCGCACCTTGATTAGCCCTATCGGCAGGTGGACCGGAAGATCATGGGAAGTTGCCGAAGGTTGCATAGTCGACGTCAACCGAATGCTGTCTATCTGCTATGGTTACGATCCCGATAACCCGGATGACTTGATAGATATCGAAGTTACCACTAAGACCAAAATAGCTGGCGATGGATACGATGGAATTAACATGTTCGGGCGGCAGATCGTGTATGCTATCGGACCGGATAACGGCGCGTGGCTCGGTGAAGGAATCATCGTTATCCAGGGTAAGGCAAATTCAAGAGGCTCCCGAAACGGCTGGAAAACTATCCTCTCTAAAGGAGCAATATTTAAGATTTTGGACGTTCCGAAAAATGCCCTTGAGATAGACAATGACTTCAGGGAAATGATTGATATCAAGATTTTAAAGTATGAGGGTTAGATAAATAGCGGCAAAAGATGCTGGACAAAAATAATTAATATGATATAATGAAGTCAAGCAAGGGCATCTCGGTTTTCCCGAGATGTAGTCACAGGTCGCGAGGCCTGTGCGGATTGAAAGATATATGTTGTCGTTGTCTTGACTAAACTAAAAGACAACAACGAAAGTGTCGCCGCCTTATGGCGGCGCGGGTTAAAACATGTACGAAGAGAGCATCATCCTTTATGGATGGTGCTTTTTTCGTTGACAGTCAATTACATACGTGATAGACTATATCCATGGGGTGGCAGTAAGCCGCCAAAAAAAATATCGGAGCGTACTACGTGATAGTACAAATAAATCCCTACTCTATTGAGTAGGGATTTTTAGTTTTCCGGAAGACCTGCGGCGCCGATCGGTGTCGTAGTACGTCAAAAAAAAAGCATGCCCGGAAGGGCTATCAGGATGAGCCGACCAGTTAAAATGATGCCGGCTTTTTTCGCGTTATTATGCAATCGTCCGTAAAGACGGAAATGACTTATATCGGCTTTGACCGATGGTGTCCTATTAGGGTGGCTACACGGTGGCTACATATAGCCGCCCATTATATGCCGATAAATGCTTGATTATTGGCTAAAATTATCTAAAGCGCATTACATGCTACAGAATGGACAAATATTCATTGGTGTCTGTGTCAGAATTTTTTTTAATACAATTTTTTGCATTAAATCAGCAGTCGTGGCCAATCTCTGCGAATCATGATACAATAAAAAACATACAAGCCCGAGACTTTTTAGGAAACGGTGATGAGAGGCATCATCAGAAAAACGGGTAAAAAGGGGACGAATATGACCGAAGACAGAGATAAGTATCGCAAGCAGGCTCTATATCAGGTGGACAATTTGGCGAAGCCCCCCGGAAGTTTAGGGACCTTAGAAAAACAGGCCAAGCAGGTGCTCCTGGCTTGGGGGCAGTTTCATAAAGAGCTTCGGCCGAAGCACCTGATTTTTGCAGCCGACAACGGTGTCGTTCATTCCGGCGTCGTCGCACAATTAGCCGATATTACCTATATGCAGAGCCGTCATATGGTAGAAGGCACGTCGGCCGTGACCTGCTTTTGCCGAAGCCAGCAGATTCCCTATGCCGTCATCGACGTCGGCATCGATAGTGAAGACGCCGTCGGCATCGACCGCAAGATAGCCCGGGGGACGCGGGATTTTTCCAAGGAACCGGCTATGAGTGAAGCTCAGCTTCAACAGGCCCTGGCGGCCGGTCGGGAACAAGTACAGCAGGCTAAGGCCGAAGGAATCAATCTCTTGTCCTTCGGGGAAATGGGTATCGGTAATACGACGACGTCGGCTGCGGTGCTGACGGCCTTATCGCCGAAAAAAATGACCTGGCTTTCCGGGTTCGGTTCGGCCAGGGGAAATTACAAGCTGCTGTTTCACAAGCGCCGTGTCATTGCCGAGGCCATGAAGCGCTATGAAGGGCAGTTGTCGTCCCCACAAGCTGCCCTGCGCTGTGTCGGCGGATTCGATCTGGCGGCCCTGTGCGGCGCTATGCTGGCTTGTGCCGATGAGAGAATCCCTTTTTATATCGACGGCTTTATTACGGCGACGGCCCTGGCCTGTGCCGTTGCCATGGATTCTCGGGTTCGGGATTATGCCCTGCCCTCTCATATTTCCAGGGAACCCGGCATGGCTCAGGCCTTGCGCCTATGCGGTATCGACGAGTATGATGTGCCTCTTACGGCCGGCCTTTCCCTGGGAGAAGGGACGGGGGCCGTCTTGGGCGTTATCCTGCTCAAGACGATGATGTACGCCGTTTGGCATATGACCACCTTAGACGGCATCAATCAGGAAGCTCAGGAACGATATGATAAACGCCAAGGAGATGCGCACCATGGATGACGTAACGAGAGAAAAGGCCCGGGCTGTCTTTGCCCGATTAGGCCTGACAGAAGAACAAGCGATAGAACTTTTTTATAAGCGGACTATTGAGGTCGGACGGATGCCTTTTGCTGCGTCTGAGGAAAAAACGCGGAAGATGAAGAAAAAACGGATGAACGAGCGTTTTGCCGAATGGGATGCTTTCTAATTTGTTTACTTAAATATTCCTCGTATATATTGACAAAAATGCTATTTCATCGTATCCTAATAGTAGGTAATTTTTAAATATCTAGAAAGGTAGATGTATACAGATGGATAAGAAGCAGTTCATGGAAATGTGCAAGGCATTGTCCAATGAAACGCGGGTAAATATCCTGATCTGGCTCAAAGATCCGGAAAAACATTTTCCTGGTAAAAAGCTTCATCTGTCTCCAGATACAGCCGACTGCCCTGGTGGCATCTGCGTTGGTTCTATTCAGGATAAAGCTGGGATTTCGCAATCGACGATTTCTCACTATTTGGATATGCTGCAGCGTGCCGGCTTATTGTCGACAGAACGCGTTGGGCGCTGGACTTACTATCGCCGCAACGAACAAGCGTTACAGGAACTATCCCGTTTCATCGGTCAAGATTTATAGACCGCCATTTCTAAAAAAAGAGCGTCTGCTCCCGAAGACCTTTGGGTCTTGGTGAGCAGACGCTTTTCTTTTGTTGGAAGATGATCGTGAAATTAGAAGATGTTTTCTTGTTTATGTGCATTATTGTTTCAATATTCGCCATAATGTTGTGCGACTGATTTTGAGTTCATTCGAGATCTCTTGATATGTATAGTGGAATATCTGACGTAGTGTTTCTACGCCGTCTTTAAAATCGGAAATATCTATAACCGGCCGTTGGTTTAGTGCCGGATGTTGGGTGTAGATATCTGATTTTAGCATATCTTTACCTATAGATTCCAGCAACATGTTATAGCGATATAACGCGGTTTTGTTGGTTGAATTTTTTATACGGATGGCATAGCGGATACTAACTGTTCGAAGTTCAATAACATTTCCCGGCCATGAATAAGTAGTTAATAGATGAGCCATATCTGAATCAAGGCGATGGCTTCTTTTTTGTGGCAAGAGTTGATGAACGTAGCTTTTGAATAAATCTTCTACATCCTCTTGGCGTTGTGCTAAAGGAGGAATTTTCAAGATGAGAATCGATAAAAGGGAACGAAGATCAGATGGTAAGTGGCAATCTTCTGTTTCCGTGGCAATTGTATAGAAACAAATGTCTAGTATCATGGGATTTGGCATCCCGGGACGAAAAAATTGACGTTTGGTCAAGGTATCACGCAAAATGGATAATAAACGAGGTCCGGCGAGATTAATGTGTTTGATTATAATGCTGCCCCCTGAGGCAGCAACTAATAATCCTTCTGTTGATTGCTTCTGATGACTGTAGCCGTATAAAATTTTGACGGCTTCGTCGTCCGTTATCGTTGCACAATCTAGTGTGAGACATAACTTATTGGCTCTTTTTGATGCGTTATGAAGGCAGTGCGCCAACTCTTCTCTACCACTTCCTTCGGGACCGAGTATCATTGTTGCATATTCTATCGGGGATAACTGATAGCATAAACTGACTAAGCTTTTCATGACTTTGGAATGAGCCGTGATTTTTTCTAATTTATAGACAGGGGAAACCGTGTAATATGGTTGCTTTCTATCTTTTTTGCGGTTATGTGGATTTGGATGGAATGTTAAGAGTATGCCGCCAGCGTGTCTACCTACCGTCAAGCGTCGGAGAACGCAGCGCATCATAGTAGCGTTGATAAGGTGAAAACTATCTGTTTGATTGTAACCGCTATCTAAAAACTGCTTTAACTGCAAGTTGGGTAAAATCTCTGTTAAGGGATGATTGATGACTTGATCCTGGCGGAAACCAGTATAGTTTTGCATAGTGTCATTGAAAAATTCGATATGATTGTTTGAATCTGTAATAATGACCCCTAATTGTGAAGTATTTAAAACAGATTCAGCAATAAGGTGAGCTCTTTGGCTGTCATAGAGTTGCTTAATAAGTTCACTAGCCTTTATGCATGCATTTCGAATTGCTTCTTTTCCGGCATAAACGAGTAGAGATGCTTTACCTACTGCATCAGCGGCGTCTTGAACTGCTGCGGGTCCAATCAGGATATCGCAGTCCGTTTTTTGAGCAATCTCATAAAGTTGTGGGATTTCTTCATAAATTAGTTCGGTTAGACTTGCCCGGAGCAATTGCGAATAGAGTTTTAATGGCAACGATGGAGAATAGCGATAGCGCATGAGACCAATTCTTTGATAGCCTTGATCCAGTGCTGACCGGATTGCTTTAAGATAATCTAAATCGCTAACTTCAAAAGGAATAATGGGATCGTGGTAGTGACTGGAAAATAAGGCGGTTCCGGCAGGTCCTGCAATAAAAACGTCACATCCGAGGCGACGAGCTTCGGCAACACAGTCTTCTTGTTCGTTGGCTAGTCCTGATTCAAGGACGATATACTCTACACCCGTATCGGGTAGTTCTTGAATGACTTTTCGGGCTGTTTTGGCAACGCGACTGTATGCCAAAATACAGATGCGAAAAGATGTTGTAGAACTCATCATAATTTTTCCTCCAGATTTGTTTCAATATAAAAAATATACTTCTTTTTGAAACAAATATCAAGAATTAGATGAGTTATTTTTGCAAATTGGCAGGTTGGATAAGGCGGGTTATAATCGAGATAACAAAGCCAGAAAGTATCAAAAAAGGAGAGATTACCATGGGAAATTCGTTGTTGGCACGATTTCTGCCTTCAGAAGGAACGCAATGTTTACTTATGCCAGATTATATAATCATAAATGATACCTTATCGATGGAATCTGTAAATCAGTTGATGACATTAACCCCTAAAATACCAGAAAAGGTTATCGTTTTTATTGATCATGATACACCTAATAGCTCTATTGAAGTTGGAGAAAGACAACGAAAACTTATTAATTGGGCTATTGAGAAAAATGTTCGGTTGGAAAAATGCCAAGGGATAGGATATTTAAGATTACTAGAAACATATGTACAACCTAATCAAATCATTGTAGGTATAGGGGCCCACATGGCCGGATTAGGTGCAATCGGTGCGTTAGGACTTACTCTTGATGTGACTTCTTTATTCAAGGTTTTATGTGAAGGAAAACTTGTGATGTCGAGTCCGAGCATCACGACAATCGCCTTGAAAGGATCTCTTAAGCCTCATGTGACGACACAAGATGCCGCGTTTATGTTGTGTGAATGGATTAAGAAAAAGCATCTTGAGAATAGCCTAGTCGTTTTCATGGATCGACAAGATTTGACGGTAGGAACGCGATTTGATTTTTGTCACTTTATGGAACAAGCAGGGACAGTTAGCGCGTTTTTTACAGAAGAAGTACTCGTAACTCCGCAGGAATTTTTTTTGAACGAGGTTGAAGACGTGGTAGCCTTGCCAGATTCAGATTATAAATTGGCGATTGCGCCGATACAGCCACAGATTGCTGTAAATGAAATTTTTATTGGTGGTTGTCGAGGCGGAAAAATAGAAGATTTGCGTGCGGCAGCAATCATATTAAAGGGCAAACGTGTCTCGTCGAAACTGCATGTTATTGTAGCGCCAGCGACCAGTACTGTTTATAGACAGGCAATACAAGAGGGGCTGATTGACATATTTATTGATAGCGGTGCCGTCGTTATGAATCAAGGTTGCAGTGTTTGTTGGGGCAAGGCACAAGGGATTCTTGATGCGGGAGAAGTGCTTGTTTCCACTGGTTCTTATCAGTATCCGGGGTGCTCGGGAGACAAAGATTCGAAGGTGTATTTGGTCTCGCCCATAACGGCGGCTAAGTGTGCCATAACTGGATATCTGTAAGTTGGATTTATGAAGGAGGGAATGCAATGGAAACACATTTCACTGGAATTATTTGGAAACTTGGTGATGATATTGATACAGATATCATTATGCCAACACAATGGCTGACGCTTGATTCTATGGAAGATATTAAAACACATGCTTTTGAGCCGCTGAGACCAGAGCTGGCCCAGGCTATCCAGCCAGGCGATATTATTGTGGCTGGGAACAATTTTGGATGTGGTTCATCACGGGAGCAAGCCCCAGAAGCTTTGAGTGCGTTAAAAATTAAGTGTATTATTGCTAAATCATTTGCTAGGATTTTCTTTCGTAATGCGATTAACAATGGGCTCTTGCTTATTGAGTCTCCGACGTTAGCAGATCATTGTCAAGAAGGCGATGTTGTGGAGGTTGAAATTAATCGCTGTATACGTTGTAATGATCAAACGTTTCCGATTCCGCAAATTCCAGAAAATCTTTTCAAACTGATTGAAGATGGTGGTCTTGTTAAGAGCATGCAGAAACAAAATGGAATTTTATAGGAGGAAAGTTATGGGGCATACATTAGCTGAAAAAATTCTCATGCACAATACGGGTGTAACGACATGTCAACCGGGCGATATCGTTATTACTCATCCTGATTGTGTTATGTTTCACGATATTTATACGACCAATGTATATCGGAAATTTGTTGAAATGGGCTTTAGGAAAACCTGGGATCCAGATAAGGTTGTTATTATGTTTGATCATCTTATTCCGCCCTGTCTTCCTTTAGATAGTGATCATATGAAATATGGTCGCCGATTTGCGGAAGAATTTGGGGCGAAAAGGGTTCATATTGCCGATGGAATTTGTCATCAACTCATGCCGGAATTAGGGTATGCTAAACCGGGTGAAGTGATTTTTGTTACTGATTCTCACACAACGACGTATGGTGGTGTCAGTGCCTTTGCCACAGGGATTGGCTATACTGAAATGGCGGCAGTCCTAGGAACCGGAGAAATGTGGATTCGTGTTCCAAGTGCCATCAAAATAAAAATTGACGGTGATTTACCGGAGGGAGTTTACTCAAAAGATATTGCATTGCGTATCTTAGGAGACCTAACAGCGGATGGTGGGACTTATAAATCTTTGGAATTTTGTGGTTCTACCATTGATGCCATGTCAGTTGATGAACGGTTAACGATTGCCAATATGGCTGTTGAATGCGGAGCTAAAGTCGGATTGTTTGCACCTACAAGGGAAACCTGCGCTTATAGTGGTATTGATTATAAGCAAGTGTCTTGGTTGAAATTTGATGACGATGCAGTTTATGAAAGAGTATTAACTTATAAGGCGGAAGAGTTTGTTCCTTATATTGCAGCACATCCTTTTGTGGATAATGTAAAGCCGCTTTCTGAATTATCAGGAATGAAGGTTGATAAAGTCTTTATTGGTTCTTGCACGAATGGGCGTCTTCAGGATCTGGCAATTGCTGCTAAAATTTTAAAAGGTCGTAAAATTGCTCCAGCTGTTGAATTACTTGTTACCCCCGCATCGCGTTCGATTTTTAAAGAGGCACTTAAACGGGGATATATTACTACGCTTGTCGATGCTGGGGCTATGGTTACACATCCGTATTGCTCACTCTGTGAAGGTCGCAGTGGAGGTCTTTTAGCTCCAGGCGAAGTATTATTAGGAACTAATAATAGGAATTTTCTTGGGCGGCTTGGTAGTCCGGAATCACAAACTTATTTGAGTAGCCCAGCCGTTGCTGCGGCGACAGCTGTTAATGGATATTTGACAAATCCCGAGGATCTATGATCGGGATTAGCAAGGAGTGAATCATGAACTTCGATATACATGAATGGAAAGATATTTCATCTACATCTCTTTCTGATGCTATGAAGGGATTACAGACAATGAGGGCTGATATTAAGCCTTTAAAAATAACGGCGCGAGTAGTTGGGCCTGCCTATACAGTACAAATTGTAGATGCTGATTGCGCTGCTGTTTTTCGGGCTTTACGGGATGCTCGTCCAGGCGATGTTTTAGTTATTGCGGCTCAAGGTACGATGGAGGCAGCATTCCTTGGAGAAATTATCGTGACAATTGCTCAGACCCGGGGGTTGGCCGGAATTATTGTTGACGGTTGTATTCGAGATACTCAATCTATCTCTGCTAAGGATTTTCCGGTTTTTTCGAAAGGAGCAGTTCCCTCTAGCCCGGCTATTAATTATTTAAGTAAAGTTCAGCAGACCGTTAATTGTGGTGGTGTAGTGGTACATCCAGGTGATTTTGTCTATGGTGATGCTGATGGTGTTGTCATTGTTCCACAGTTAGAAAAAGAAGAAGTATTGGCTAAAGCAAAAGCTAAAGAGAAAAAGGATTTGTGGAAGTTAAAAGAAGTTGCCACTGATGTAGCGTTACTTGAAGAGTTTTTAACAAAAGCATGTGGTGACAATCAGAAACGTGCCGATGTTGATCTGAAAGGAGAAATAAAAGATGAAACGTATTTGGCATGATATCCCCTGCATGCTCTTTAAAAAAATTCCTGCAGCAGCAATGATTATTCCGATGTTCCTATCCATTATTTTTAATACGATATTTCCCGATTTTGTAAAAATAGGTAGTTTAACGACCGCTATTTTTGCTAAATCGGCAGTAGTACCATTGACAGCGGCTGTACTTTTCTTTGCGGGGACACAGCTAAAAATGAATGAAGCACCGGAAGCGTTGAAGAGGGGGGGGATCTTACTTCTGGGGAAATTTTTTGTGGGGTATGCTGTTGGAACACTTTTTTCCCTTGTTTTTGGTCAGGCTGGCTTATTGGGAATTTCAACATTGGCCGTATTTACTGCATTGCTTAGTTCCAATGGGTCTATTTATCTTGCTATCGTTGGGGAATATGGTGATGATCAGGATATGGGGGCGTATAGTCTCCTTTCCTTAAAGGATGGTCCCTTCCTCACGATGATTGCTCTTGGTGCATCTGGAGCTAGTTCTATTCCGATACACTCGCTTTTTGCGACTATTTTTCCGATGTTGTTGGGAATTGCTTTAGGCAATCTCTATCCAGGGACGCGTTCCTATTTTAAAGGAGGCACTAAAGTTCTTATTCCTCTTGTGGGTATTTCTGTAGGTGCCTCATTGAACTTGATGATGCTTTTCAAGGGAGGCATAAGTGGTATTGTTCTCGGGCTGGTAGCCTTTATTGCTGGAGGCGTAATTCTGGTTGGTCTAGATAAATTAATCTTGCGTCGTCCGGGCTATGCCGGAGCTTCCTTAGCTTCTGTTGCAGGCAGTGCTGTTGCAACTCCTACTATTGTTGCAGGGGTTGTCCCTGGAATGGAAGAAGCGGCCGCTGTTGCTTCGGTTCAAATCGCTGCGGCAGTCATTGTGACGGCTATTCTCTGCCCGATGCTTTCCTCTTGGGCCCTTAAAAAGTGGGGTGCTCCGCGATATAATCAGACTTATGAAGTGGATGACAGGTCTGTTGCTAAAGCAACAATAGGGCTTTCTGTGAAAAAGTAAGAAATGAAGGAGTAGGATAAAAATAAGAAGGACTTCGAGTTCATTTTGAATTTGAAGTCCTTCTTCACGTTCAGGTCGTTATAATGGGTAATATAGACTTATAGGCCAAGTAATAGCGTGCAAGGTACGTTGTCTTTTACTTGGTAATCATATTTTCGGCAGCAAAGCCCTGTTGATTGGCATAGTCGCCTTCCAGTATTTTGATGGGAATGAATCCGTCGTAGGCTTTGTCCTCGGTAATCTGGATTCGCGTCGGCTTGGCGAAAATCAGGATTTTATCGGAGCGGACGAGGGCGCGGATCGTTTCCATGTCGCGGTTGCGGCTGGCTTTTAGAAAGACGGGAATCGTCTCTTTATCGGGGATGACATAGGTCCCGCGCATCATGAGGTAACGGCCGCTGCTGGATGGCAGGCGATGCTCTTTGGGTTGAGCTTCTTTTTCTGCATCACTCATGTCTGGGACGCCGTCTTGGGAATACTGGGAAAAGTTGACGTTCGACTGATTGGCCTCACGCTGGCGATGAATGTAGTGAATGGTGAGGACCAGACAGAGGATGACGAAGGGCAAGAGGAGGATATTCGTATAATGGCTCCATTTGCTGTATTTTCCCTTCTCTTCTTCGGCTTCTTCTCCATCCGGGTCTGCTTGTTCGAGAACTTCCGTGCGGGGCCGCAGGGCTCCGGCCATGACCGATGACAAGGGCATGCCGTACGTTGAAATGGGATAGCGTTCTTCGAGCCAGCTCAGTCCGCAGATACAGGCCATGGCCCGACTGATGGCGCTGTCCATGTCGACGGCGATGTCCATGCGATGGAGAATGGAGGTCAAGGAGTCGTTGGCCAAATTAGGAATATAGGTCGCAGCCAGGAACTGCAGGTCCCGGATATAGACGTCATGGATGGGCCATTTGCGTCCGGACGCTTCGTAGCTGGCCTTGATAGATGTGAATAATGCTTCTGAATGGTAGGCCGATAGGAAGGCATCTCCGATGAGGACCGATATCTCTTCATCCCAGACGGCATCGAAGGGTTTACTGTCTTTCAGCCTGGCTTCGGTTACATGACGGGTTTCAACGGGCCCTTCGCGGGGCTTGATGAGATATGAAATGCCATGGACGTTCCCGTCACTAATCCAGGCCAAGGCCAGCCGGCAAATACTATTTGGATTGTCGTTTGCCAGATCTGCGGCAATGGCGATCGATGAATTGATCTCTCGCCGCCGCAGGGATTCCAGCGCCTTTTGGGTATTGCTGTTCATGACGGGCAACCTCCGTAAGTGAAGCTTTCTTAGTGGCCGCGTTGTTTATAGTACGGGCGGAAGGTGCGGCGCTGCCGCTTTGGTGTCTGTTTAAGCTTGAAGTAGTTGTGTTTTACGGTGCGGTTTTTTTCGTCCGTAAACGTATTGACTTCAAAGAGATTCAACGATTCGATGAAGGGAACGAATTTCTTGTACCCGAAGTTGCGGACGTCGAAGTCGGAGAACTGTTTGCTCAGGAGATTCCCCAAGGTGCCGGAGAAGATCCAGCCGTTGTCGTCGGAGTTTTCTTCGGTCAGTTTGATGAGGGCCTGGCGGATGGTTGAGAAGTCTTTTCCGGGTGTCTTGCCGGAAGAAGGAGTCTGTTCTGACGGAGCCGGAGTATGTTCGCTTTCCGTTTCACTGGGCTGGGTTTCCACCGGATGAGTTTCAGCTTCAGCTTTTTCCGGCTTTGCAGCATCCGCTTCCGGGGCCGTTTCTTCATGTTCGGCCTGTTCGATATCGTCAGCATCGTGTTCTTCGGCTTCTTCCCAAAGGACGTCGAGGTAGAGAAACTTGTTGCAGGCTGAGATAAAGGAGCGGGGCGTCTTGCTTTCGCCCATGCCTAATACGTACTTTTGCGATTCCCGAAGGCGCGATGCCAAACGGGTGAAGTCACTGTCCGATGATACGATGCAAAATCCGTCGAGATTGCTCTGGTACAATAAATCCATGGTGTCGATGATGAGGGCCGAGTCCGATGAATTTTTGCGGATCGTATTGCTGTACTGCTGGATGGGCTGGATGGCGTTGTCGAGAATCGTGTTGCGCCATGAAGCCATCTGCGGCGTCGTCCAGTTGCCGTAAATTCGTTTGTAGACGACGTTGCCAAGGTTATTGGCTTCCGAAAGGATGACATCGATATATTTACTGGAAATATTTTCGGCGTCGATGAGAACGGCGAGTTTCATTTCTTGATTCATAGTTGTTTTACCTCTGTTTTCATTACGTTTCATCAATACATATGGCCTTAGCGGATAAATTCAAAGCGAAATTTCCGACCCGGTGTAATGGTGTCGATGAGAAATTCTTCTTCAGGCAGGATTTTCGCAGCTATATTAGTCCGTTCTTCCGGCTCAAGTTCTCGTTTTACAATCTGCACTTCGCCCATGTAGCGCAGAAAATCGACATTGTCAATGGTGATGTCGCCGCGGCGAAGACTGCGGAATCCGGCACTGTCCGGTTCGACGATGCGGCCGTCTAAATGGCTTCGGCTGTTGCCGGCGCGGACGACGTCGCGTGACGGGTCGGGGCGGGACGTAAAGGTATGGGACAGGAGGTCCTGCACATAGGGGTCGCGGATTAAGAAACGGGCTTTTAGGACGACGACACCTGTTTCTTCCCGGCCGGCGCGGGACAGTTCGCGAAGCTCCGTAAGGGAAGGCCGGTCGTCGCCGATGAAGACCGACTGCAGTCCTAAGGCGGCCAGATGGCGGGCGGCCAGACTGACGGGCTGACGGCGATGTTCTTCGAGGGTCGGCAGTCCTTCTGATAAGGGGGCTCGGCGTCCCTCACTGCTGGCAATGAAGGCACCTACGGAAAGCCCGTAGGATTGGAGCATGTTCGTCTGGGCGATGAAATAATCGCGGTCAAGGCCTGTGTGCGGCCTGGGGTAGAAGTTGTGCAGTCCGTCGACGGCTTCTAAGCGAGCTCCCTTTTTTTGTAGCTCTTTCAAGCTGTCTTCCGTCAAGGTCGAGGCATTGAGTTGTACCTGGATGACCTGACTGTAGAGGGCTATTTTTTCGACATCGAAGCCGTCGTCGAAGCGAACGGTCGTAATGCCGAGCTTGGCAAGTTTTACCGGTTCAACACGGTCCATTCCTAAGAGGGCTGCCGAGGCCGGAGAGATGTCGGCGACGACGTCCATGCTATTTTCGCGGGCTGATGCCAGGACGGCATCCAGTTCTCGATGAAAGGCTGCGGCATCCGTTTCAGGAATATGGAAAGAGGTGAACAGACGGTGAATGCCTAAGGCTGCCGCTTCTTCAATAAGTCCCGTTTTTTCTCGGATGCTGCCTCGGAGGCCGGGGTAGATCGAAATGCCTGTGTCCATTTATTCATCCTCCTTTGGATCATCAAAACCCAGCAGATATGTAGCTATGAAGCCTGCCGCATAGGCTGCCAAGAGGCCTAAGAGATACATGGGGATGTTGTCTGTTCCGGCAGCCAGGGGCAGGCCGGAAATACCAATTGTGGCAGCGCCTACCATATAGGCTGCTTGGACGGCTCCGCCGACAGCACCGCCGATGCAGGCCCCGATGAAGGGTCGCCCTAAGGGGAGTGTGACGCCGTAGATGAGGGGTTCGCCGATGCCCATGAGGCCGACGGGGAGGGCCGAGGCAATGGTCTTTTTTAACCCTTTGTTTTTTGTTTTCAGATAGACGGCCAGAGAGGCACCGACCTGACCGCCGCCGGCCATGGCCAAAATCGGCAGCAGGATGGTCACGCCGTATCGGGATAGGAGCTCGGTATGGATCGGGGTCAGCCCTTGGTGAATCCCGACCATGACCATGGGCAAAAAGGTCCCGCCTAAAATAAAGCCCGTCAGGGCCCCGCCGCTTCCGATGGACTTTGTGGCGGCGTAGCCGATGGCTTCGGATAAATAGCCGCCCAAGGGCTGACAGATAAAGAGGGCCATGAAGGTCGAGATGACGACGACGGCTAAGGGCGTGACAAAGAGGTCGACCATGTCCGGAACGATGCGATGGAGTTTCTTTTCAAGCCATGATGAAAAGAAGACGACCAAGAGGACGGCGATGATGCCGCCCCGGCCGGGAACGAGATTATCCCCGAAGAGCGTAATCTGTGCCAGACCGGGATGACTGAGGACGGCAGCCATGACGCCGCCTAACATGGGGGAGCCGCCGAATTCCTTGGCAGCGTTGATGCCGACGAAGATATTCAGTCCGAAAAAGGCGGCGTTGCCGGCAATGGCCAGCATTTGAAATAAGGGCCCGGCGGCCAGGGTCGGGTCGACCTTCACGGCGATATTGAGCAGGCCTGTAATCAGACCGCAGGCAATAAAGGCCGGAATAATGGGGACGAAGATGTGGGCGATTTTCTTTAAGGCCTGTTTGGCCGGGGTCGCATTTTTCTGTCGGATTTCTTCGTGCAGGGCTTTGCCGTCAAAGGGGCTTTGCGGACTTCCTTCTGCAGGCTTTTTGGCCGATGGCTTGCTGTTACTGTCATCATCGACGATTTTTGCAAAAGCCTGATAGAGTTTCGTTGCCTTTCCGGGGCCGACGATGATCTGCCATTCGTCGCCCGAACGGTTTACGCCCATGACGCCGGGAAGTTTCGTCAGGTCTTCTTTGGTGAAATGTTCGTTCGTTACGGTCAGGCGCAGGCGGGTCATGCAGTTGTAGGCTTTTTGGATATTTTCGGCAGGTCCGGTGATGGCGTAGATATCCTTGGCCAGTTTATCGTAATCCATGGGAAGCCTCCCTGATTACGGCAGCGACGTAGCCCTTCGCTGCTGCTAATTTGGCGTCTGCTTCTGCGGCAGATAGGCCGAGGAGTACCATGACGATAGCTGTTTTGGCATGGCCGTTACTTTCTGTCAAGGCGTCGATGGCATCCTTTCGGCTGCAGCCGGTGGCGGTCATGACGATGCGCCGGGCCCGTTCTTCGAGCTTCTTGTTGGATGATTTTACGTCGACCATGAGATTGCCGTATACTTTTCCTAAGCGGATCATGGAACCTGTCGACAACATATTGGCAATCATTTTTTGAGCCGTTCCGGCCTTCATCCGCGTCGAGCCGGTGACGACTTCCGGGCCGACGACGGCACAGAGGTCGATATCGGCACAGGCCCCGATGGGGGAGTTTGGCGAGCAGTCAATGGCAATGGCAGCGGCGCCGATACTTTTGGCATAGGTCAGGGCGCCGACGACATAAGGCGTTCTGCCGGAGGCGCTGAGGCCGACGACGACGTCGCGGGCGGTAATCTTTTTTTCTCTTAAATCGGCCTGCCCGAGGTCCGACGAATCCTCCGCCCCTTCTTTGGCTCGGAAAATGGCATCATAGCCGCCGGCGATAAGGCCTTGAATCTGTTCGGGATCTGTGCTGTAGGTTGGCGGACATTCGACGGCATCGAGGATTCCCAATCGGCCTGACGTGCCCGATCCGACATAGAAAAGACGGCCGCCCTGACGCAGACGGTCAGAAATGACGTCGACGGCACGGGCAATGGCCGGGATGATTTCCTTTATGGCTTCGGCAACTTTATGGTCTTCATCATTGATGACGTGCAGCATGGCCTCCGTCGAAAGCCGGTCAATCTGTTGACTGTGAGGATTTCGCTGTTCCGTTGCCAGTGATTCTAATTCAATCATAGTATTCCTTTCTTACCTTCTTTCCTCGGTGATGAAGAGCGGTCTTGGCGGCTCTTTCAGGAAAGGTCTCTATATATCTAATTATAGAGAGTGTTGACAGTAGTTGCAATAGGGCTTTTTTTCGGAAGGCATGCCTTTATTTTTTTGCTGTTTCATGGTATTATTAATCTGCATGCAGCAGGCCTGTGTGTCATGTGCGCCCATAGCTCAGCTGGATAGAGCAGCAGTTTCCTAAACTGCGTGTCGGATGTTCGAGTCATCTTGGGCGCACCATTTTTTTATTTGTAAATTATATACTTACTATTAATCCATAATACTATTACCGGAAAGGTGGGTTTCCTCATGTCTGATATGAAGGACCGAGTTGCTTCTTTCCATGAAGAAGTCATGCACGATGCCGATTTTACGCTGCCGGAGGCGATTGCTGAAGCCAAACGCTGCCTCAACTGCAAAGTTCCTCAGTGCCGCAAGGGCTGTCCGATTGAAAATGAAATTCCGCAATTCATCCATGCGTTGACCTTGGGGGATTTTGGCGCAGCTGCTGCGCATATTTATAACCGCAGTGATTTGCCGGCCATTTGCGGCCGTATCTGTCCGAGAGAAAAGCAGTGCGAAGGCCACTGCATCCTCGGCAAAAAAGGTCAGCCCGTTGAAATCGGAAAGCTCGAACGCTTTGCAGCAGACATGGCCCTGGAAGGGAAATTTATGGATCAGCCGGTCAGCAAGAAAACAGCCGGAAACGTTGCTGTCATCGGCTGCGGTCCTGCCGGTATGGCAGCGGCTCGTGAACTGGCTAAGCGCGACTACGATGTCACCATCTATGAAGCCGCGTCTCATCCGGGCGGTACCATGACCTACGGTATCCCGACTTTTCGCCTTCATAAAGAGCTCTTGCAGCGAGAAGCCCGGGCCTTGACCGACATGGGCGTTACCATCGAATACGGTGTTAAAATCGGCACCGATAAGAGCCTTGACGAATTGAAATCGTCCTTTGATGCCGTCTTTGTCGCTGTCGGCACGATGGATGGCTGGAACCTCGGCGTTGACAATGAAGATGTGGAAGGTATCGTCGAAGCAGAACCGTTCCTGCGTCAAGTACAACTGGCTCAGGACGGCGAATTTGACCCGGAAAACCTGCCCGTCCGGGCAGGCGACAAGGTCATCGTTATCGGTGCCGGCAATGTGGCCATCGATGCGGCCCGCACGTCCCTTCGTCTCGGCGCCGACGTTACCATCGTTTACCGCCGGGCGGAACGAAATATGAAATGCCTGCCGTCTGAATATGAAGAAGCGAAAGCCGACGGTGTCCGCTTCCAATTTTATTCGGCACCGAAGGCTGTCCTTGGAGAAGGCCGTGTTGAAGGTCTTCGTTATGAACGGCAGCAGATCCTCGAAGACGCTACCATGGTGCCGACGGGAGAATTCGGGGTCGTACCGGCCAATAAGATTATCGCAGCTATTGGTAATAAGCCGGAACTTCCGGTCATCAAGTCCTTCGGCATTTCTTCCAATGACGACGGCTATATCGCCGTCAAGGATACGCCGTACGGCATGACCAGCAAGGAAGGCGTCTTTGCTGCCGGTGATATCGTCCACAAACCGCAGACCGTCGTTTTAGCTATGCGCGAAGGACGCAAAGCGGCAGAGGGCATCGACCAGTATTTAAAGGCTAAAAAAGTAATGGAAGCTGTAAAAGCTTAGGGGGCAAATAGGATGAGTGAGTTGATTCGTCAGATTCTTAATACGAATGAAAAGTTTGTTAAACAGTCCTTGTCACAAGGAGGTTTCGACGACGTCAGCAAATATCCGCGCCGCCACCTGGCTGTGTTGACTTGTATGGACACACGCCTTTTAAATTTTTTGGAACCGGCTATGGGCCTCGTCCGCGGTGATGCCAAAATCATCAAAGTCGCCGGCAATACGGCCTTTGAAGACTTCGACAGTGTCATCGGCAGTCTGATGGTTGCCGTTTACGAACTCCATGTCCATGAAATCATCGTCATGGGTCATGATGACTGCGGCATGCTCCATACGACAGCCGACAGCCTGTGCCGCCACATGATGGAAGAAGGCATCGATGAAACGGCCATTGACGCTATCCGACCGCAGCTTAAGCAGTGGGCCGACCCGGTTACGGACGTCGATACGTCGGTCTGCGATACGGTGCGCCGACTGCGGGCGAATCCCTACTTACCGAAATCCCTTACGATTTATGGAATGGTCATCCATCCTCATACGGGCGAAATCCGTGTTGTTGACGATGGAGAAGACCGGAAATAGGAGGTTTTATGAGTTTAGTAACCCAAAGAATGGAAGAACACGCCGCTGTCTTAGAAGCGACGAAAGCATTAATCCCCGATATTGAAAAAGCCGGGGCTCTCATTAAAGAAGCCCTGGCTTCAGGCCACAAAATCCTCTTTTGCGGCAATGGCGGCAGCGCCGCCGACTCGCAGCACCTGGCTGCTGAAATCGTCGGTCGTTTTCAGAAAGAACGGCCGGCCTTCCCGGCTATCGCCCTGACCGTCGACACGTCGATCTTGACGGCCGTCGGAAATGACTACGGCTTTGATACGGTATTCCGGCGTCAGGTCCATGCCCTTGGTGAAAAAGGAGATATCCTGATCGGCATTTCGACGTCCGGCAACAGCGGCAACGTCCTCGAAGCCATTGAAGAAGCCCGTGCGAAGGGCCTTACGGTTATCGGCATGACGGCCTATGGCGGCGGTAAGATGAAAGATGCCTGCGACATCTGCCTGGCCATTCCGGCTAAGGTAACGGCACGGGCTCAAGAAATGCATATCATGATCGGCCATATTCTTTGTGAAATCGCTGAAGAAGATATGTAATTAACGGACGACGCTTTGGAACTGCTTGTTGTCTCTGATTTTATCGAAATGACTCTGGGTCCGGGCAGCCTCCTTTACGGATTCACCGCCGAGGTCGATGGCTTGTTTTAAATAAGGCAGGGCTTGGTCTGCTTTTCCCAGGTCGCCGTAAATTGTCGCAATGCCGTAATAACTCCACGTGTTTCCCGGGTCGGCTGCGATGACATTTTTAAAGTACGTAATGGCCTTATCGTACTGGCCGTCGATTTTACAGGCCAGGGCCATGTTATACAAAGAGGCCATATCTTTTGGGGCTAACTGCAGGGCCTCTTCGATAAGGGCAATGCCCTGCTCAACGTCCTTTTTATTTCCCGTTTCATTGCCGCGCATGGCCAGAGTAACGCCTTTGTTGCTGAGAGCCTGATAGTTGTCGGCGTCGAGGGAAAGGGCTTTGTCGAAGTCGAGAAGGGCTTTGTCATAGTCTCCAGCCTGATAGTTTTTAATCCCTTCGTCGCTGGCGGCTTTAGAATCGGTCTTGATGGCCGGGGCAGAAGGGGCTTTCGTGGCCTGTATGGGCTTTGCCTGCTGCGATGATATCGGCTGGGGGCTGCACCCGCTGGTCCACACGGCGGCTGCGGCTAGGAGCAGGATTGCTGCGTATTTTTTATTCATCGTTATTTCTCCTATTCGTCAGTCTGGAAAACATATGAAACAAATCATTAATAAATGGGATATTCTCCTCGTTGCCGTCCTCCTCGTCTTATCCCTTATTCCGGAGGGTATCTTTTACATGACCGGGAATGATGCGGCTGTTCACGATACGTATGCTGTCATTCAAGTCGACGGCAAAATATATAAAGAAGTCCCCTTGTCAGGTCATCAGGGAACGGAGACGATTCCTATCAAGACGGACCACGGCTATAATCTGGTCGTCGTCAAAGATGATACCATTGGCATCGTCGAAGCGGACTGCCCGGATAAAATCTGTATCGGCGAGGGCTTTATCAGCCGTCCCGGGGCAACCGTCGTTTGCCTGCCTCATAAGCTGCTGATCGAAGTCAAGTCTGCCGGAGGCGGCGAACCGGATGTCATTCCGGCTCATTAGAGGTGGCTTATGAAAAAAACGTTTCGCATCATCATGTTGAGCCTGTTTATCGCTCAATCCTTAGTCCTATATATCGTCGAAGGCATGCTTCCCGTTCCTTTTATTGCGCCGGGGGCTAAGCTGGGACTGGCCAATTTGATTACGGTCATCGCCATGTACTCCCTGCCGCGAAAACGGGATGTCTGCCTTATTCTCTTCGTTCGCGTTCTCTTGGCGGCCGCTTTTGGCGGTGGGATTAACGCATTCTTTTACAGCGTGGCCGGTGCTGTCCTCAGTTTAGGCGTCATGCTCCTTCTCAAGGGAGCCGGGAAGTTTTCGATTCTCGGCGTCAGCATGGCCGGCGGCATCTTCCATAATCTCGGGCAGGTCCTCGTTGCCTCGCTGGTCGTGGCCAACCTTAAAATCATGCTGTACCTGCCGGTTCTGGCCGTAGCCGGAGCGGGAACGGGGCTTCTCATCGGTATTACCTCGGTGTTTACCCTGAGGCATTTGAAGAAACTGCCAATCTATAAAAGGATGCAGGAATAATTACATCGGATATGATGGCCTTAGGGCTGTAAGCTGACGGAGTCTATGATTTCGTCAGCTAATTTTATCTTATCATCCTTATTTTCATCACAGGCCACGACGACAATCCAGGTCACAGGCCCGTCTGAAAATCCAAGGAGGCGCGCCCGCATGGATCTTTTTTCGTAGGTAAAGGTTGCGTTGCGGACTACGGCGGGTTTTCCGTCCAGCGTCCGTTCTTCTTGCGTGGTTGAAACGTTTTCGGCTCCGATTTTGGCTAAGACCGCCTGTGTTGTCGTATCGACAGTCTGGGCAAGGTTCTGTCGGACGGCGTCTTCTTGTTTTAGGTAGAGGTCATCGGCCATTTTTCGGACGTCGACACGGTTGGTGTAAACGGCGATGTAAAGACCGGCATCGTTTTCACCGTAGAGGCGACTGCCTTCATAATAAGGCTTGGCGGTGGGACTTACGGGAATGGGCAGGTCGAAGCTTTGCAGGTTGCCCGGTAATTTTATGGAAATGGCCGAACCGAGGCCGTCGACACGTTTTTCTTTTAAGGTGATGGTATAGCAGGCCGTCAAGGTAAGGGCCAAAATGGGCAGCAGTACGATCAGAATCAGAAATCGAATTCGCGTGTGAATCATAAAATACCTCGCAGAATGTAGACAGAAGGCAATATCCGTTTTTCTTCAAACCGCTTATTTACGGGCTTCACGGAAGGCATCGGCCAGTGAAAAGGTGAGGGGGCCGGTGACTTTAGTAGCGTCGATGATAGGCTGCATGATGTGGCGGAATTCATCGCTCTTCTTGGATAATACATATAGTTTTGAAGTGTTGCGGGCATCCCACAAGGCGTCGTGCATTTGGCCGTCGAAGGTTTCGCCAAGGGTGCTGACTGCTTTATCCAGGGATATGACGTTGTCGAGCCCCAGCAGATTGCAGTAAATCTGTTGGAAATTCTGCCAGTGTTCGAGCATCCAGCGGACGCGTTCATCTTCTTTAGCATTGGTAATTTTGAGACGGAGTTCGCTGTCGAGCTGACGCCAGTCGTTTTCGCTCCAGGCATACATCTCGTAATCGTTGGGACAGCCTTCATTGCACCAGGTGAGAAAGTGATCGAAGGCTTCGGTGAAATGGGGCTTTCCCTTTAACATTTCCATCGTAATGCCCGTCAATTCTTGGCAAGTCTGATTCATGGCCGTCGTGTATTCCGGCATGACGTATTCTTTATAGGCTGAGATTTCATTGCCTTCTTCGTCTATCTTGACGGCACCGATTTCGATGATTTCGCCCTTACACGTTCGGCGTGCTTCTTTTTGGTCTCGCCCGATGGGGTTCATCTCGAAGTCGACGAATACTGCTTTCATAGGTCAGGCTCCTTTCTGATTCATGATGATAATTTTTATTATACCATAATAAAAAGGCCTCGTGCAGAAGATATTATGCACGAGGCCTTGTAGTGTCTATCTTTTTTGAAGACTGTCTTTTAGAAGCGATGGCTTAGAATGCCGGGAGAATCGTTCCTTGGAAGTGTTCGTCGATGAACTGTTTAATCGGGGCAGACTGATAAATAGCGAGGACCTTTTTGTAGGTTTCGTTGTTTTCATCGCCTTGGCGAACGACGAGTACGTTGGCATACGGCGAGTCCTTCGATTCAACGAGGAGGGAATCCTTCTGCGGGTTCAGACCGGCCGGAATGGCGTAGTTGGTGTTGACGCAGGCCAGGTCCGTGTCATCGAGAGAACGGGGAATCTGAGCGGCATCGAGTTCGACGAACTGGAGATTTTTCGGATTGGCCGTAATGTCCGTTACCGAAGCGTCTACGGAGTTGCCGTTCTTCAAAGTAATCAGGCCGGCCTGCTGGAGCAGGAGCAAGGCCCGGGCACCGTTGGTCGGGTCGTTCGGAATCGTTACCTTGGCGCCGTCGGCGACGTCTTTGAGATCTTTATATTTATGGGAATAAACGGCCATGGGCAGGATAATCGTCTTGCCGATGGAAACGAGCTTTAAGCCCTGTTTCTTGACGACGTTATCGAGGTACGGCTGGTGCTGCATGGAGTTCATATCGAGGTCTCCGTCAGCCAGGGCCTTGTTGGGCTGGACGTAGTCGTTGAATTCGACGACTTTGATGTCGAGGCCTTGTTTGGCAGCTTCTTTGGCGACTTCTTCCATGACTTCTGCATGGGGACCGGCGGTGACGCCGACTTTGATTTCTTTCTTGTCACCGGAGGCAGCGGAATCGCTGGAGGAACCGCAGCCGGCGACAGCCAGGCAGGCCGTGGCGATGAGGAGGGCTGCAAAGACTTTTTTTACCGTTATTTTCATGTAAATCATATCCTTTCTGAAAGTAAATGGAAGTTGTCGCTCAAAAAGAAAAGCCGTCATTCAGATGACGGCTCGGATTGCGATTCGTTCATCTGCCGGTAATATACCGCTGGACTTGGCACCTATCCCGATTGGGGGTTGCCGCAGCGTCATCGGGCCATTCCCTCGGCTGCTCTTGATGAAAGACAATGTATTATTGATGGTGTATATACTACCATTGAGAGGATACACTGTCAAGGCCTTTTTTGACTTTCTTGAGAATTTTTTGTTCTCATGGTATAATGGACCTACTCATCGGAGGGCTTTATACCCGTATTGTATCAGGCTGGATAAGATGTCACAGCAGCCATTGTCCGGAGGACCTGTAAGTCCGTATATTTGCAGGTCGAACAAGGGCAGTCAGGTCTGTTGTGGTTCTTTATCCGGCCTTTTTTGCGCAACTAGCTTCGAGGTGATGAAATTATGCAGTATGAACGGGATTTACATTGGCAGATTTATTCGGCAAAAGCCTTTTACTTTATCGGCGGCTTCGGATTTACGACGTGGGCGTCGCTCATTCCTTTCTTGAAACGAAATTTGGACATACCGGCCGACCATTTGGGGTTCCTCTTGCTGGGAATCGGGCTCGGGGCCTTGATCATGATGATGCTGGCCGGCACCATCGCCGCCCGTCTCGGCTGCCGTCGTTCCTTGACCATCGCTGGCTTGTGCATCGCTGCCTTTTTGAATCTCTTGTGCTACATGCCGGCCTATGGGCTGGCTGTCCTGACGGCGGTCTGCCTCGGCGCTTCTTTAGGCCTCATGGATGTCGTCGTCAATATCAATGGCATCTTTATCGAACGAAAAGTTCGTACGCGCATCATGTCGGGCCTGCAGGCCATGTGGTCTCTGGGTAATTTCATGGGCGCCGCCTTCTTTGCCTTTTTGCTCCAATTCCACCTGCCCTGGCAGGGCGTAGCCTTTGCCAGTTCGGCCGTCATCATGGCCTGCGTTTTCTTTTTCGGGCCGCACTTGCACAATGAACGCCAGGTGGCACAAGAACGGCCGCACTTCATACGGCCTAAGGGCCAAATCGCCGTCATCGGCCTTATTTGTATGATTGCCTTTCTCGTCGAAGGAGCTATCGATGACTGGAGCGGCGTCTTCATGACCCTTGAAAAGGGCATCGATATCTCCCGGTCGGGCTTGGGGCTGACCTTGTTTACGGCTTCGTCCTTCATTACCCGCCTGGCAGGGGATACGCTGACCATGCATTGGGGGCCGCGGCGCCTTCTTGCCCTGTCCCTGCCCGTTGCCTTTTTAGGATTTATCGGACTCTTGACGATCAGCGAAGGCTGGCTGCTCTTCCTGTCCTTCATTTTAATCGGCCTCGGTACGGCCAATACGGTACCTATTTTTTATTCCCTCTTGGGGCGGCAGAAAGTCATGTCTATTTCTGATGCCGTCTCGTCGGTCAGTACCATCGGCTACGCCGGCATCCTTTTGGCACCGGCCCTCCTCGGCTTTATCGGCCGGACCTATTCGCTGTACGCGTCTTTCAGCCTGGTCACGGTCCTCTTGGTCGTCATGGCGGCCATTTCCTTAAAAATCGTAAAAGAATAATCGCTGCTGCCGGAACGATGGGGGCACAAAAAAATTACGGCCTTATGAGCAATCTCTCATAAGGCCGTAGTTTTTTTTATGCGTCGATGACTTTTCCCGGATTTAAGATACCCTTCGGGTCGAGGGCCCGTTTGATGGTCTTCATGATGGTCAGTTCGCCTTTGGGCGTGAACTGTTCCATGTATTTCAGCTTTTTGGCGCCGATACCGTGTTCGCCGGCCAGGCGGCCGCCGACGCTGTAGGCATAGGCGTATACTTGTTGATGGAATTCTTCGACGTTTTTGTCCCACTCTTCGTCGCTCATATCCATCTTGCAGAGGACGATGTGCAGGTTGCCGTCGCCGATGTGAGCATTGATTTTAACTTCAAAGGGATAATTTTGGCCGATGTCCATGATTTTTTCGATCGTGCCGGCAATCTTATGAACCGGTACGACGACGTCGTCGGTCAGGAATACCTTGCTCTGGAGTTCGACTGAGGTCTGGCAGTTGCGGCGCATATTCCAAATGCGGTCGTCGGCTTCAAGGACGTTTACAGCTCCCGATTCTTCACAGATCGTGCAGACTTTGTCCATTTTGGTGTCCAATTCGTCTTCCTGGAAGGTTTCAACGGTGATGATGACGTAAATGCCGTCGTCGTAATGGGGCATGTCCTTGTAATGGCAGTAATCGGCACAGCCGCGGACGTACGAGTTGTCCATGTATTCGACACTGGTCGGATCGATACCGGCCTTCATCAGCTTGGGGACCATGTGCAGGGCCTTGCGCGGATCGGTGTAGACGGCCAGGACGTCGAAGCGGTACGGCGGCAGGGGGATGAGCTTTACCGTCACCTTGGTGATGATGCCCAGCGTTCCTTCACTGCCGATGATGAGCTGTTCCAAGTCGTAGCCGGTCGAGCTCTTTTTGAGGATGCGGCCGCATTCGACGATGTCTCCCGTCGGTGTGACGACTTCCAGGCAGTAGACCTGGTCGCGGGTGACGCCGTAGCGGACGGCGCGGAGGCCGCCGGCATTGGTTGCCAGATTGCCGCCGATGAGGCTGCTTTCGGCGCTCGACGGGTCGCCGGCATACATGAGGCCGACTTTTTTGGCTTCGTTTTGAAGGTCGATCGTGCGGACGCCGGCTTCGACAGTCATGTACATGCCGTCTTCGTTCAGTTCGATGATTTTATTGAGGCGGTCCATACAAAGGACCAGGCCGCCGCAGACGGGAATGGCTCCGTCGGCAAGACTCGTGCCGCCGCTGCGGACAGTAATGGGAAAGTCATACTCATTGGCCAATTTGACGATGGCCGAGATTTCTTGGGCATTGGCCGGCAGGACGGCGGCGTCCGGCACGTGGAACATGGCCGGGTTCGTTTCGTAATCCGTCTGGTACTGCAAGAGCAGGTCGCGGTCGGTCTTAACGTATGTCGGGCCGGTGATGGCCTTTAACTTTTCAATGATTTCGGGCGTAATAGGTTGAAAGTTTTTCACAAAAGGGAACCTCCTTTAATTTGTGTTGTCTTATTCTACCACGCCATCCGTCCTTAGGGAAGGTTTTTAGAATTTAAAGTCGATCGTTGCCGATACGCCGACGCCCTGGACGCGGCTCAGATTGCTGACGTCCGTCGATTCGATCGGGATCAGGGCGTTGGCACGGGCAATGCCGTTAAAGGAAGCTTCGAGTTGGGCGACGGCCTTTACTTTATCGACCTGAGCCGTCGGTCCGACAACCTGGACGGCACCGATGTATTTGCCCGTGCCGACACTGACGATGGGAACGACTTTCGTCGCGTAATCCGTGCCGACGCCGTTCTTCATGAGCAGTTTATTGAGAAAATCGTTGATGGAGTCGCCGTATTTCGATACCAAAACGGTGATGCCGCCTACCTTTAAGATAGAGCCTAAATTGAAAGCCTGGACGGCGGTGCCGCCGGCAAAACCGAGCAGGGATGCAATGGTGACAGCTGCGATAACTTGTTTTTTCATAAGAAATACCTCCTAATGATGTTTTGAAATGGAACTGCCGCGAGCCAATGAGGCGGCTGCGGCGAAAAAGCAAAGGGCAGACAACAAGATGAAAGAGACGTGAAAGGCGCTGAGGACGCCGTCCTTGTAGAAGGCAGCCTGCTCCGTTTCGGTCGTCATGATGAAGGTGACGGCGGCCATGCTGAAGGCTTGTCCCAAGTTGCGGGACAAGGCTAGGACGCTCGAGGCGATGCCGTGATGCATCTTTTTGACCGAGCCCATGATGGCACTGTTGTTGGGCGCTCCGAACAAGGCTGCGCCCAGGCCGATGAGGGCTAAAATCAGGCCTGCCTTACCGACGGAGATATCGGTGAAGACGGCGAAGGCCAATAGTCCCGGTGCGGTCAGGAACAGGCCGAGGGAGGCGATGCCTCGCGGTCCGTACTTATCGGATAAATCGCCGGCCCGCGGCGAAAAAATAGCCATGACCAGGGGCTGGATCAATAAGACGGCCCCGGAAATCGCCGGCGTGAGGCCGAGGACGACCTGCAGGTAGAGGGACAAGAGAAAAGACACGGCATAGGTCGCGCTGTACTGGATGAGGGCAGCCAGGTTGGACATGGAAAAAGTCAGGCTGCGAAATAAGTAGAGCGGCAGGAGCGGGTGAAAAGACCTGCCTTCGTGGACGACGAAGATGATTGAAAGGACGAGTCCTGCGTAAAAGAAAACACTATTGTCTGAAAAAGATGACAGGCCGTATAAGGTGCAGAGAATGGCGCTGACCGATAAGACCGAGCTGACGGCATTGACGAAGGGCGCTCCGTTTTCATACCATTCTTTTTGGACAGGACGGATGAAGAGGTATGAAAGGAGAACCAATACGGCTGCCAAGAGAAAGATACAGCGCCAGCCGATGAACTCCGTCAAGGCGCCGCCGATGACAGGTCCCAAAGAGAGCCCGAGATACGTCAAAGCGACGGATTGACCGATGATGTGGCCCTGACGGGATTCATCGGTCGTGGCTAAGAGCAGGGGCATATAGGATACATAGATGCCGGCCAAGGCGATGCCCTGAAGGGCCCGCAGTCCGATAAGGATGGGAAGCGTCGGGGCCAAGGCAGCCCCGATGGATGACAAGGCCAGGACTATCAAGGCAGCAGAGTACGTTCTCCGCCTGCCGTGGACGTCTGATACCTTTCCTAAAGGAAGCAGAAACGCCGCCGTCGTCATCAGGAACAAGGTGACGACCCAGCTCATGCGGTCCGGCGTCGTGCTGAATTGGTCGGCCATGACCGGAATGGCGATGTTGATCGATGTAGACAGAAAAGGGCCGACAAAGCTTATCAGGCAAATTGAATAAAAAATACGCTTTTCCGTCGTCATCGCTGCACCTCACTAATGTCACTGTCATAAATACATTATACCAGTATATGCGGGCAGGGTGAATTCTTTATTAAAAAAACGCAATGTATAAAACTGTTTTGTCCTTTTGAAAAATAAGTTTTTCTCGTGATAAGAGATGTAGAAATTGGAGATTTATGGTATAGTAAAAGAAAAATTGTTGAAAAAGGAGGGATTTACTATGGATTTAGGACTTCGAGGCAAGGTTGTCGTCGTCACCGGCGGTACGGCCGGCATCGGTCTGGCAACGGCCAAGGCCTTTTTACAGGAAGGAGCATCGGTGGCTGTCTGCGGTCGGCGGCAGGAACTTCTCGATGAAGCCGTAAAAACACTGGGAGAGGCTGTCTTTGCCTGTCAGGCCGATATGACTGATGAAGCTGATGTTTCTTCCTTTGCCCATCAGGTCTATGCTCATTTCGGTCATATCGATGTCTGGGTCAATAATGTCGGAGCCTCCATTGCCCGTCAAGGCGACTGGTATACGCCTTCCGAAATCGACGCTCACTACGCGGTCAACTTTAAGTCCGTCGTCATGGGCAGTCAAGCTGCCATTCCCTTTTTAGAGAAGCAGGGAGGCGTCATCATCAACGTATCGTCCCTGGCCGCCCGGTGCGCGACTTCGGGTCGGGCGACGCTCTACGGGGCCATGAAGGCCGCCGTCGTAAACTATACCAATACCCTGGCCGGGGAAGTGGCCGCCAAGGGAATTCGCGTTCTGGCAATCATGCCGGGCTTCACCCTGACGCCTCTCGTTGCTGAAACCATCGATGCCGATGAACTTCAAAAGCAGGTCAAAGAATGTCTCCTGCGCCGGCCTGCCAGTCCCGAGGAAATTGCCGGCCCCATTGTCTTTCTGGCCAGTCAGCAGGCGGCCTATATGAATGCCGCCGTCATCGAGGTCTCGGGCGGCCGCAACGTGACTTTGAATCCCGGGTATTCCTACGGTGATTGATCTATTTTTTACGAAATATAAAAAAACTTTTTTGAAACTATACTTGACAAGATATGTTTTAATGTGTACTATTGTTGTAGACATTGAGAAATGCAATGACCAAAACAAGTACACATAGGATGAGACAACAGAGAAGACGGGTCACTGGCTGAAAGCCCGTTCGGCCTTGGAATATGGTGGAATGCATTTGGGAGCAGGATGAAGGAACTGAGTATGTCATCCCGTATTACCGACGTTACCGGTTTCGAGTGGCAGCACTAGGCTGCAATTCAGAGTGGAACCGCGGTCCGCCGTCTCTGTTGTAGAGATGGGCGGCTTTTTTTGTATGATTTTCTGATTATTCGATATTGTATGCAGGGGGAGTTATGATGACACAAAGCAAAAAAGACTTAGTTTTAGCAGCCATGGACGGCAAACCGGTTGAACGCGTCCCTTCCGGTTTTTGGTTTCATTTCTTAGACGATGAAATCCATGCCAATGCTTTCGAACATCCGGAATTGACGGAAAAGGTCTTCGCCGGCCAGACCCGCTACATCGATGAAGCCAAACCGGACTTCGTTAAAATCATGACCGACGGCTTTTTCCCTTATGAAAATGAAACGGCTATGAACCTTAAGACGGCGGCTGATTTTAAAAAGATTAAACCCTTAGCCGATGACGATAAGTGGTTTACCCAGCAGATCGATTATGCGAAACGCCTTACAGCTCGTTATGGCGATGAATTGGCCATGTTCTTCAACGTGTTCTGTGCCGGAACGACGGTCAAATTCATGCAGGCCGACCTTGATGCCAGTGAAGCCTTCCTGGTCAATGCCGTCAAGGAAGACCCAAAGGCCGTACGTCAGGGCTTGGATGTCATTTCCCATGATTTGGCAAAACTTGCCAAACGGCTGATTACCGAAGGCGGTGTCACCGGCATTTACTTCAGCCTTCAGAATTTACTGGGCATTTCGCCGGAGCTGTACAAAGAAGTCTTGGAACCGGGAGAAAAAGAAATCTTAGCCGCTGCCAACAGCGTCAGTGACTACAATATTCTCCATATCTGCGGTTATGCCGGTCACCGCAATGATCTTTCCTTATATAAAGATTACGATGTAAAAACCGTAAACTGGGCCGTTGTCGTAGAAGGCGTCCCCATTCCGGAAGGCCGGAAAATCCTCAACAATCGCCCGGCTTTAGGCGGTTTTGGAAACTTAGATTCTGAATTGTTGTATAAGGGCTCGAAAGAAGAAATTCAAGCCGAAACGAAGCGGATTTTAGCAGAAGCCGGTCGACAGGGCGTCCTTCTCGGCGCTGACTGCACCGTTCCGCGTGATATCGATTGGAAGCATTTTGAGTGGGTTCGTGAAGCTGCCCGATAGGCAGAGAGAGGAAGATGAAAATGAAGTTTACCATGAAGAAGTTAGGGAAAGCCGTATTGACGGCAGCATTAGTCGGTGTCGTAGCAGCAGTCCTTGCCGGCTGCGGTAAACAGAGTGATTCTGCCGCCGGCGGCGGAGACGGCCAGAAAAAGGTCGTCAACGTAGCCTTTACCAACTACTATGTGCCTTATGATTTCGTCAATGATAAGGGCGAGCCCGACGGCTTTGAAGTTGCCGTCATGCAGGAAGTAGCCAAGAAGCTGCCCCAGTATACCTGGAAGTTTACACCGACCTCGGACGATGATTTGCTCATCGGTGTCGAATCGGGTAAATACACAATCGGTACGAAGGGAATCTGGAAAACGGAAGCTCGGGAAAAGAAATACATCTTCCCGAAAAACTACATCGGCGCCAGCGTCATCGGTTTAGTCATCCGTAAAGCCGACGCTGACAAGATCCATGACATGGATTCCTTTGCCCAGTACAGCGGCAAACTCGTTCCCATTGCACCTCAGGATGCCCGCTACATGGTCATCGATACCTATAATAAGGAACATCCTGACAAACAGATCAAGCTTCAGTCGTCGGAAGCCTTTCAGATTGCCGACGCTTACAGATGGGTCATGGAAGGCCGCTATGACGGCTACCTCGAAGTTGAACTGAGCTACAAGAACAACATCGTCAAAGACGATGCACCGTACCACAAATTCAACGACAGCTTGACCTACATCCGCTATAAAGGCATTCCGACCTACCCCTTGTTCAATAAGAAAGAACAGAAATTGGCTGACGAAGTCGACCAGGCTATCGATGAACTGCGCAAGGAAGGCAAGATTGCCGAACTGGAACAGAAATACTTTGGCGAAAGCCTGTCTAACTATATTACGCAGTAAAGGCGAAGGAGGACGTTTTGATGGATACACGTGTGTTTAATCCGTCTGTTATCTTCTCGGTTATGCCGGATTTATTGTCGTATCTGTCGGTAACGCTGCTGGTAGCCGTTTCAAGCATTGTATTAGGTTCCCTCTTAGGGATGGGCCTGACCTGGGCAAAACTCGGACGCATCCGGGTTTTGCGCTGGCTGGCGCACGGGTACACTTACATCTTGAAGTGTACCCCTCCTATCGTGCTGCTGTTCATTGTCTTTTATGGACTGCCCAAGCTGATAGAATCGATGACGGATTATGATATTAATGATACCAATCGGGCTCTGTTTGCAATCATTACTTTTACCCTTTTGTTCGGAGCCTATATTTCGGAAGTCTTTCGGGCGGCTTATCAAGCTGTGCCCAAAGGACAGTATGAAGCCGGAGTCAGCATCGGCATGACGCCGTTCCAGACCTTTTATCAGGTCATGCTGCCCCAGGCGGCCCTTATTGCCCTGCCTAATTTCGGCAATTCGACGATTAACTTGCTTAAAGAAGGGGCCTTGGCCTATACGATCGGCCTCATCGACTTGATCGGTAAGGGGAATTTAATCATCGCTCAGAATTTTGGAGCCTATAGTATTGAAATTTATCTGGCCTGTATGATCATTTACTGGATCATGACCCTGATCATTGAAAAGGGCTTTGCCCTTCTTGAAGGCGTTCTGGACAAGGGCGTCCATATGGGTCATGCCCGGGCGGGAGGAGGTGAGCCGTAAATGGAACTCGATTATGGTTTTATGATTGAAACGTTTTATAAGATCTGGGACGGTATCGGCGTTACCTTAGGGCTGACGGCCCTGTCACTGCTCATCGCTCTTCCCATCTCATTTTATATGGCTGTCATTCGCCTGCGGGGGCATAAACTGGGGACGGGGATTACGAGATTTTATATTTCCTTTGTCCGCGGAACCCCGTTGGTACTACAGATTTTATTGATGTACAGTCTCTTGCCGAGCTTCCTTAACTTCGCATTGAAGTCCATGGGCTCGTCCTTCAATATCTTTGAAAGCGTCAACCCTTTCTGGTATGCCGTCATCGTCTTTTCTCTCAATACCATCGCCCTGTTAGCCGAAGTATTCCGCTCGGCCTTGATGAGTATCGATAAAGGACAGATGGAAGCCGGCGTATCCATCGGTCTGACGGAATGGCAGACCTATCGCCAGATCATCATTCCCCAGGCCATGGTCGTCGCCCTGCCGGCGGTCAGCAATATTACGGTGAATTTGATCAAGGGCACGTCGCTGGCATTCCTGATGACGGTCAAAGACGTACTGGCTATCGGGAAAATTGCCGCCTCCTACGGCTATAACTATATTGAAGCCTATCTGGATGTCTTCGTCGTTTACATCATCGTCTGCACGATTGTCCAGCTCGTTTACCGCATAGCTGAAAAACGAATCGGTGCCTTCCGTGCCGTGTAAGGAGAGTATGCCTATGTTAATGTCTATTAAAAACGTCCGTAAGAAGTTTGGCGGCGTAGAGGTCTTAAAAGACCTCAATATGGAAATCAATAAAGGAGATGTCGTCGTCATCCTGGGGCCGAGCGGTTCCGGGAAGACGACCTTCCTGCGGTGTCTTAACTTCCTCGAACGGGCTGACGAGGGGCAGATGGAATTTGCCGATATGAACATCGATTTAAGCAAGCCTTCCGATAAGGAGATTGCCGCTGTCCGAAAGAAGACGGCCTTCGTGTTCCAGGGATATAATCTGTTTGCCAACAAGACCGTTTTGGAAAACGTCATGCTCGGCCTGACGACGGGCCGCGGCATTCCTAAATCCGAAGCCGAACAGACGGCGCGGGACGCCTTGCAGCGCGTCGGCATGATCGACCGTGCCGATTACTATCCGGCCCAGTTATCCGGCGGCCAGCAGCAGCGTGTCGGTATTGCCCGGGCCATTGCCGTCAATCCGGACGTCATCTTGTTTGACGAACCGACGTCGGCCCTCGACCCGGAACTGGTTGGTGATGTACTGAAGGTCATGCGCGATTTGGCTAAAGCCGGGACGACGATGATCGTCGTCACCCATGAAATGAAATTTGCTTCCGACGTAGCTACCCATGTCATCTTTATGGATGGCGGCGTCATCGTCGAAGAAGGTTCATCGGAAGATATCTTCAAGCATCCGAAAGAAGAACGGACGAAACGATTCCTGCACCGCATCTTCTGTACCGCCTTTGACGGCCCTGACGAAGAGGAATAAAAGAAGCGTAATAGAATATAAAGAGAAGGTCTTCCTCTCTATCAATCGATAGGGAAGGAGACCTTCTTTGTATGGTGCAGAATCTGTGTTTTGAGGAATCAACCGATGACGACGGAGACGATCTCGTCCGGTGTATCGACGAGAATGGAAGCTCCGTGGCTTTTCAGGAATTCGGTCGGACGAAAGCCCCAGGTGACGCTGATGCAGTCGAGGCCGGCATTTTGAGCTGTCTGGATATCGATTTCAGAATCGCCGACGTATACGGCTTCACCCGGTGTGATACCGAGATCGGAGAGGACTTTCTTGACCATGTCCGGAGCCGGTTTACGGCGGATTTGCGGCTGTTCACCAAGGACGCTGTCGAAGAGGTCCGGGAAATAGTCGGCAGCCAAGTCCTGTACGGCAGGATCCGGCTTGTTTGATACGACGGCCACTTTGACGTCCTTTTCGCGGAGTCGGCGAATCATGGTGCTGATGCCGTCGTATTCGCCGGTCTTTACGGCGCAGTGAGCCGCATAATAAGGCTTATAGATGTCCTTGATGCGGGTGATTTCCTGAGGGTCGATTTGCGGGGTGACCTTGTCGCCGGGCTGGCCGATGGCTTCGAGTTCATCATACGAGGCGAGGCCCTGTTCAATCGCTAAGGCTCGCGTGATGGCAACGACGACGCCGCTGCCGAAGAAGTTACGAACATCGGCTGTTGCATAAGCATGGGCGTGGCCGGTCTGTGCTAAGGCATAGTTTAAGGCATCGGTCAGGTCATCTAAGGTGTTAAGGACCGTTCCATCCATATCAAAAATAACGGCATTGTATTGTTTGGTTGTCATGAGAGAGCCTCCTGCATGTTCTTTTTACCGGAACAGTTTAACGTTCAACGGCCTGGTTGTCAAGTCAGGCTGCTTTGGTAAATCTTTTCTAAGTTGTCCCGCATGCGGTCGAGGTAAGACTTGCCGTCTTCACTGGTCTCGATGGTGTGGATCGTCTCTACGCGGGCGCCGACTTCGCGGGCTAAGGTTTCTGACGTTTCGGGACTTACCATGTCTTCGACGAAGATGGTCTTTACGTTATGGGCCCGGCAGTAATCGGCAAGCCTTGCCAGCTGGCGGGCACTCGGCTCACCGCTGGAAAAGACCGATTCGACACTTTGTTGGGTCAGGCCGAAGTCTCGGCACAAGTAGGCAAAGGCGGCGTGGCCGGTGACAAAATCTTTGCGGGGCGCCTTGGCGAATTTGCCGGCATATTCGTCCTGCAGGGCTTGGAGCTGCCGGGTGTAGTTTTCGGCATTCTGCTGATAGTAGGCCTTGTTGGCCGGATCGGCCTCGGACAGTGCATCGGCGATGTTCCGCACTTCCTGCTGGGCGTTGATCAGGCTGAGCCAAATGTGCGGGTCATAGTCGCCGTGATCATGGGCTTCTTCTTCATCGGTGAGTTTAATTGGCGTAATGCCTTGAGAGGCATTGACCGTGTGAAGGGACGTATTTTTGGCCGCATCGACGACTTTTGAAGCCCAAGGTTCCATGCCCAGTCCGTTGTAGACGAAGAGCTGCGATTGACCGAGGCGTTTGATGGTCTTCGTCGTCGGTTGGAATTCATGGGGCTCCGTTCCGTCGGGAATGAGGGTGTACACATCGACTTTATCGCCGCCGACGGCTTGGGTAAATTCTTTTAAGGCGTCAAAGGTGACGGCGACCTTCAGTTTTCCGTCGTCTGGTACATCGGCCGTGGTGCCGCAGCCGGCCAGGACTAACAAGGTCATAGCCGCAATCAGAAGCATCAAGAACCGCACCGGGAGACGGGAGTGATGAGATGACATAGATACCGACCTCCTATGGCGTTCATCGTATCACGACCGCCTTTTTTTGTCAATTACTTGCAAATGCCTTGCATTTTCGTTTGCGTAGAGATATAATAAACTACCGATAATTTTATGGCAGCGGAGGCAGTTATGATCGATTTACAACACGTTTACTTCTCTTATGAACACGGCGAGTATTTGCTCGAAGATATTAATATGACCATTCGGAATGGGGACTATATTTCCGTCGTCGGCGAAAACGGCAGCGGCAAGAGCACCTTGATTAAACTCATCTTGGGACTCCTCGTGCCGAGCCGCGGCGTCATTTCCAATACCTATCGCCACAGGGCTTATGTGCCGCAGCGGTTTGAAACGCTGAACAGCCAGTTTCCCATCACCGTCTGGGAAGTACTCAACTGTTACCGGCAAGTCCTTCGGTTAAAAGATAAGGACCTCATACGGACTTGTTTAGAGCAGATGGGGGTCTATGATTTAAAAGATCAGCTCATCGGCAGTTTATCCGGCGGTCAATGTCAGAAAGTCCTCATTGCCAGGGCTCTCATGGGGCATCCCGATCTGCTCATTTTCGATGAACCGTCGACGGGCATCGATGTTCGCAGTCAGGAAGAATTGTACCCCTTTATTAAGGATTTAAATGAGAATCAAGGGATTACAGTCCTTACGGTAGAGCATAATTTGAAATTTGCCGTCCGCAATTCGACGAAACTGTTCCACGTCGTCGGCGGCCATGGACACTTCTGCTCGCCGAAGGCCTACCTCGATGAATATATGTCGGTTACGATGGGAGGGGAAGACTGATGTTTGAATATGCTTTTATGCAAAATGCCTTTATCGTAGCCATCCTCATTTCCATTGTCTGCCCTCTCATCGGCATCTTCCTCGTCCTGCGCCGCTATTCCATGATTGGTGACGCCTTATCCCATGCGTCTTTAGCCGGCGTTGCCGTCGGGTTGCTCCTCGATTGGAACCCCGTCCTCGGCGCCTTTGGCCTGACCAGCTTTTTCGGCATCCTCATTGAAGTCCTGCGCAGTCGTTTCAGACGTTATGCCGAGTTGATTTTGGTTATTATCTTGTCCCTCTCCGTCGGCCTTGCCATTACCATCATCAGTGCCGGTTTGGTTCACACGAACGTAGAGTCTTTCTTATTCGGCAGTATCCTCACGGTCTCGACGGACGATGTGTACGCCGTTATCGCCCTCAGCGTCGTTTCCATGGCCCTCATTGCCAAGCTCTATCCCCAACTGGTCATGCTGACCTTCGATGAAGACGGGGCCCAGATTGCCGGCGTTCACAGTAAAGTCGTCAATTATATTTTTTCTGTCCTGGTAGCGGCGACGATTTCCGTATCCATTCGTATCGTCGGTATCTTGGTCATCAGCTCTCTCATAGCCCTTCCCGTAGCGGCGGCCCTGCAGCTTCGAAAAGGCTTTCGTCAGACCCTGATGTATTCCATTTTTTTCAGTTTCGTCGATATTTTGTCGGGCCTGTTCTTGTCCTATTATATCGATGCTGCCCCCGGCGGAGTCACGGCTCTGACGGCTGTCGCCGTCTTGGTGCTGGTCATCATCTATAAAGAAGGGATTTTATCATGGAGAGAAAAGAGGCGGCAGTCATGAGTGATACTTATAGAGACTGTCTTCGGCAATATGGATTGAAGAGTACGAAGGCACGCAACCTTGTATTGGATGTGTTAAGTCGGCAGCAAGGCGTCATTACCGTTGAGGACGTTTATACAACACTTCTCGAAGGCGGAGATAAAGTCAGCTTTTCAACGGTTTATCGAATCTTGGAAATGTTTACCAAGCGGGATTTGACGGAAAAAATTTTTCTTCCCGACGAAGGGAAATACGGGTTTTCTCTGCGGCGGCCGGGCCATACACACCGTTTAATCTGTTTACAGTGCCATCAAATCGTAGACTTACCGCACTGTCCGCTCCATGATTATGAACGAGAAGTTGAAAAAAAGACTGATTTCGATATCGTCAGCCATAATCTCGAACTCTACGGGTACTGCCCTGTCTGCAAAAAAAAGCTCCCGCCGTCCGAACGGTAGGAGCTTTTCGCTGTATCAGCGGATAAACTTGATGAAATTGTCTTTTCTCGGAGACGAAGCCGGCTCCGGCCCGTCGCCGTATCCGACGATACAGTGGCCGACGCCGACTAAGTGTTCCGGAAGGCCCCATTCTCGAAGTAAAGCCTTTCCTTCGGGGAGTTCAAATTCTTCGCGGGCTCTGTTTATCCAACATGAACCGAGGTGCAGGGCTGCGGCGGCATTCATGAGATTACCTAAAATAAGACAGCCGTCAGACCAGGCGTTGGGGGATTTTTCCATGTCGGCCAGAACGACCAGGGCCGTCGGGGCACCGTACAGAGGATCCGTGTCGGTTCCTTTGATTTTGGCATTCATGGCCGTCAAGCGGCCCAAGGTGTCCGGATTTTGAACGACGACGATGGTACAGGGCTGGATTCCCTTGGCACTGGCGGCATTCATTCCGGCTTGGAGGATGAGGTGGAGGTCTTCGTCGCAGATCTGGGCTTTTTTGTATTTTCGGACACTCCTCCTGTTCGTAAGGGTGCGGATGGTTTCGTTCATAAAAAATCACTCCTTGAAAAGTTGCGGCAAGTCGATTCGAGAGCTCGCCGCTATGATTGTTTGTCAGTCCCATTATAGGTCGTCGGCGTTGGCAGGAAAAGAGGATGGATGAGACAAAAATGGATTCTTTTTTCCTGTCAGGCAGTCTCCGGAGACGGGGCCTTAATCTATTGCTTGATACTGGCGATTTGATGGAAAAATATGCTATAATAAAACGATTAGATAGTGATGAAGATAGTATCTAGGAGCGATTGCATTGAAAACACAAGCACCGAAGCTTTCACAGGAGTATATTCAACCGCTGGCCGATGTCTTCAAGGTTTTGGGAGATCCGACACGGCTTCGCATTTTACGCCTTCTCATGGATGGAGAAGTTTGCGTTCGTTGTATTTCTGAAGAACTTGGCATGGGTCAATCGGCTGTATCTCATCAACTGCGTATTTTGCGGGATGCCCGCTTGGTTCAGTTCCGGCGGGAAGGTAAGAACGTGCAGTATTCCTTGGCCGATGCCCACGTATTTACGCTGCTCAACGTCGGGTTGGAGCACGTCGCCGAATAAGGGGGGCCTATGTATCTTTGTTTAATGCGCCACGGAAAGGCACAGCCTTTTTCTTTAAAAAAGCCGGATAAACAGCGGGAATTGACGGAAAAAGGCTGCTGTCAGGCCGCTTCTATGTCCTCTTGGGCCGCATCGTGGTGGCCGGAGGGAAAAACGGCACTTTGGGTCAGTCCCTATGTACGGACCTGCCAGACGGCATCTTACTTGGAACAAGAGCTGCCAATCGGGCAGTTCCATACCCATGAAGCCCTGGCTTCGGGAGACCTCGTCGCCGTATATGATCAAATTTTGAGTCAGGAAAAATCGGACGTCGTCTGCATCGTCGGCCATTCACCCTTCCTCGACCGCTGGGTTCAGGCTTGGACGGGGACAGCCGTCGACTTCAAGACCGGCAGCATGGCCCTTTTGGACTTTGACGTCCATGGCGGGCGAATCGGCTCGGCCTCTTTGCTTTTCTACGTTCATCCGAAAGCCTTGAAATTTTTGGAGGCGTCTCGTAAAAAATAACGATGGTTGGAGGTTTTATCTATGATGAAACATGTATTGTCCATTGCCGGTACCGATCCGTCCGGCGGAGCCGGGGCGGCAGCCGACTGCAAGACCTTTTGTGCTCACGGCTGCTTTGCCTTGAATGTCATTACGGCTGTTGTTTCACAGAATACACAGGGCGTTCGCGGGTATATGGACGTCACACCGGAACTGATCGCATCTCAAATTGATGCCGTATTTGAAGATATCGACGTCGATGCCGTTAAAATCGGCATGGTCAGCGTGCCCGAAACGATTCGGGTCATTGCTGAAAAATTGAAGCAGTACCGTCCGGCCTTCGTCGTCATCGACCCGGTCATGGTTGCTACCAGCGGCCATCGTCTGCTGGCTCCGGAAGCCGAACAGACCTTGAAGGACGTATTGCTGCCCTTAGCCGATGTGTTGACACCGAACCTTCCGGAAGCGGAAGTATTGACCGGTAAAAAGATTGAAAGTTTTGAAGATATGGAAGGGGCGGCGAAAGCCATTGCCGCCATGGGAGCTAAGGCCGTGTTGGTAAAAGGAGGTCACCGCATTGCCGATGCGACAGATGTCCTGTTCGACGGCGAAACATTCCATTACTATAAGGGAAAACGCATTGAAAGCACGAGCACTCATGGAACGGGATGTTCTCTGTCGAGTGCCATTGCTTCTAATCTAGCCAACGGCATGAGCCTGTCCGATGCCGTTCAGGCTGCTAAAACGTATGTCTTTGAAGGAATCGCCCATGCCGAACCGATTGGCAAAGGCCATGGCCCGATCCATCATTTCTATGAATTATATAAGAAAGCAGGTGTCAATTGATATGAACATCACATACTCTTTGAAAAAGGCCTGCTGCCTGGTCATGACGGCAGCTTCTATTGGCGGCGTCGCTTTGGCAGCAACGCCTCAGGATACGTATGAAGAAGCGGCCCGCAATATGGCGGCTCATCCCCAGGGGGCTTATACCTTGACCTTAGGCATCAAGATGCCCTTCGTCGGTGACGGTGCCGTCGTCAATCAGATCAATATCCAGGAACAGCCTTTCGTCGTCGAATCGCAAGTAAAGACCGAAGGCTTCGCTTCCCAGGCGATGGATAAAATTCACCAGAACAAGGCTTATGGCGTCCAGAACGGGAAAAAACTCGACGTCTACTATATGGACCAGGAAAAAGACGGCCAATGGATGAAGAAAAGTTATGACTTAAAGGACTCTAAACCCATTGCCAGCTATTTGACGAACGATCACAACGTCCTTTCCGGCGTAAAATCGGTTACCCGTGCCGGCGGCAACGACTATCATGTCGTCTTTGATGCATCCCGTCTCTATACGGCCTCGGATGAAGCCAACTGGAAGAAGGAAGGCATGACCGATGAACAGGTCCGCGTGTTGGCCAAGGTCCTTCAGGGACTGCAGAAAGTCGGCGACGTACAGACTGTCGTTACCATCGATCCTTCGACGAAGCGCATTTCCCGCATCAGCCTGCCCTTGACGGACCAGCTCCGAAGCTTGGCCTTGACCTTGGTTGACGAATTTGGCCGCAATGATGCTGAAAAAGCCGTATCCCAGTCTTTCATTAAAATGAGCGAAGTCAATTTGACCATTGATTATACGGCCTTGCCCCAGGGAACTCGGCTGACTGTCCCGGAAAATATCATCAAGACAGCTAAAACCGGAAAGTAATTGTAAAATTTTTGTGTAAGAATGAAGGATTATTCAAAAAAAATAAGCTAGATTGTTGACAGCGTCCCGGAAATAACGGAAAATATGATAGAAGGAATTATTTCCACTACTGTTCGTTTTATCTTCATATAGGATAGACCTGCAGCTCCGATAGGGGGCTCCGGTTGGAACGGATACAACTATATTTATTTTTAGGAGGTATATTTTGGCTAAAAAAGAAAAACTCATGGTAATTCCCTTAGGTGGCTTAGGTGAAATCGGCAAGAATATGACGGTTATCCAGTACGGAAACGATATTATCGTCATCGATGCCGGTCTGGCCTTCCCTGATGACGATATGTTCGGCATCGACCTCGTCATCCCGGACATGAGTTACTTGATTGAAAACCGGGACAAAGTACGGGCTGTCGTCATCACTCATGGTCACGAAGACCATATCGGCGGCTTGTCCTACTTACTCAATGAAGTAAACGTGCCCGTGTACGCAACGAAACTGGTATGCGGCCTCATTGAAGGGAAACTCAAAGAAAACCACATTACGAATTACACCTTGAACGAAGTTCATCACGGTGACGAAGTACAGATAGGCTGTATGAAAGTCGGCTTTATCCACACCAATCACTCTATTCCCGATGCCAGTGCCCTCTATTTCCGTACCCCTGTCGGAACGATCGTCCATACAGGGGACTTTAAAGTCGATATGACACCGGTCGACGGGAAACAGATGGACATGCACAAATTTGCAGAATTAGGCCGCCGCGGCGTACTGCTCCTGATGTCGGACAGTACCAATGCCGAACGGCCGGGGTACACTGAATCGGAAACGACGGTCGGCCATGCCTTCCGCAAGGCCTTCCGTGCAGCTAAGGGCCGTATTATCTTGGCGACATTCGCCTCGAATATTTTCCGTATCCAACAGGCTATCAATACGGCCATCCAATTCAAACGTAAGGTAACCGTTCTCGGCCGCAGCATGGTCAACAACGTTCAGGTTGCCATTGAACTGGGCTACCTCGATGTGCCTGAAGGCGTCCTCATCGAACCGGATGAGCTCAACCGTTATCCGGCTGACCAGGTCCTCATCCTGACGACGGGCAGCCAAGGCGAACCGATGGCCGGGTTGTCCCGTATGGCATCTAATAACCACCGCAGCGTCAGCATCATGCCCGGCGATACGGTCATCATTTCGGCAACGCCGATTCCCGGCAATGAAACCGGTGTCGGCCGTACCATCGACAACCTCATGCGCCTCGGTGCCAATGTTATCGCCGGTCGGGATAAGAAAATTCATGTATCCGGCCATGCCAGCCAGGAAGAACTGAAGCTCATGCTGGGGCTCATTAAGCCGAACTACTTCGTTCCGATTCACGGTGAATACCGCATGCTTCGGACCCATGGCGACTTAGCTGTCATGATGGGCGTCGACAAAGATCACGTCCTCATTGGCGACAATGGACAGATTTTTGAATTTTCCAATCGCTCCGGTCATAAGACGGGCCATGTCAATGCCGGCCGCGTCTTCGTCGACGGCCTCGGTGTCGGCGACGTCGGCAACATCGTCATCCGCGATCGCCAGCAGCTGGCTATGGAAGGCGTCGTCATTGTCGTCATGACCTTGGCTAAGGGCACGAGCCATCCCTTGGCCGGTCCCGATATCGTATCCCGCGGCTTCGTCTATGTCCGCGATTCCGAAGAACTGATTCGCGAAGCCCACGACCGGGTTGCCGCTGTTCTTGAACGCTGTGAAGCCGGAAATATTCGCGAATGGGCTGTCATCAAGTCTCAAGTACGCGATACCCTCAGTCGGTATCTCTATGAAAAGACGCGGCGCCGCCCGATGATTTTACCGATTATTATGGAAGTATAAAACGTGACATATCGTTGTACTGTGACAGCGGGGGCATCTCTTGTCTCCGCTGTTTCGCAGTTTTTATTGGAAGGGGGAAATCCTATGGAGCAGAAGCGTGTTACGCCGCTGACGACGGCCGGTTGCTTTGCCGCCATAATGCTGCTTTTTGCGCTTCTAAGTACATTTGTACCTGTCTTTTCTTTCTTTGGCTACTTTATCATGCCCGTGCCGATGACGATTATCTTTATGAAGTACGGCCTGCGTTATGCCGTACTGCTCGGCGTCACAGTCGGCGTCCTTATGGGCATCTTCATCGATCCGATTACGGCACTCTATCAGTTCATTATCTTCGGCTCTGTCGGCCTTGCCTTGGGAGCCGGATTTCGGAATCAATGGCCGGCTGCACGTCTTTTGGGAACGGTGGCGGCTGTCTTGGCCGGTGCCTTTGCCCTGACCTGCCTCTTGGCGTATGTCGCCTTGGATATCAATATCTTTACTCAGTTCAATGACTTCTTTACCCAGCTCATGGATACACTGGAAGCCCAGTACAAGTCACAGGGCATGTCCGATGTCCAATTGACGGAAAATATGGCCCAGCTGGCACAGATCCGGGAATTGTTGCCGTCTCTTCTGCCCATGTTCTTTGCCTTGGGCATGATGATCATGGCCTATATCCATATCGCCTTTTCTCAAGTTATCCTGCGGCGCCTGGGCTTTTCGGTCGAGTCCTTTTTGCCGATTCGTTATTGGGAAATGCCTCGTTGTATGATATACTTATATATATTGGCCTTGGTCATGAAGTATTGGGGCGTTACCCGGGAGATTGACTGGCTCAATATCATCGGCATGAATCTCTCTCAGCTTGCTTACTTTTTTCTTTGTGTTCAGGGGATTGCCCTTATTTTGTACCTCATCAACCGCCGTTTCCAACTGAGAAATGGCTTGCAGGCCCTGATCCTCATCCTGTTTTTTGTCATGCCTGTTTTTTCGTATGCTGCCTTTGTGGCCGGCATCTTCGACATGCTTGCGAACTATAGAAAAAAAGATTACACGCGTTAGTGTGCAGGGGGCGGAACCATGTTTAAAAATTTGCTGTCAAGACGGTCGGACGGACCTTTTTTCCTGATTACTGTCTTGCTGATTCTTGTCATTGCCGTCTATAATTGGATCATTGCCTTGTTGGCCGTTATCCTGACCGGCGGTGCCTATGTCCTGACCCGCAAGAATCACAATGAACGCAGCCGAGAAATAAGTCAGTTTTTCGATGCCATTTCACGCAGTGTCGATCAGGCATCGACGTATGCTGTACAGAACCTGCCTATCGGCATTGCCATCATCGATATGCAGTCGAATCTGTGCTGGGCTAACAGTGTTTTTCGTGATTGGGTAGGCGATATCGACAATGATCAGAAGCTGGATCATATCATGCCCAATTTGAAAGTTGATAAATTTTGGGGAAAATCGGGCTATTTTTTTGAACACATCAGCGAACGATATTACCGCGTCGTCTATAAGTACTTGCAGACCGAAGCGGCAGAAGATGACAACTACCTCATCCTTTACTTTGAAGACATTACCGATACGGAACGGCAGAAGATAAATTCTTTGGCAGCTGTCCCCGTTTTTTGTGATATCGAAATCGACAATATGGAAGAAGTCGCCAAGGGGATGACGGCCGTCCAGCGGGCGACGTTGGTGACCAATGTCAACAATGCTCTCATTGGCGAACTGTCCGGGCATAACTGCTTCATCCGCGGCTACGGCAATGAAAAGTACATCGCCTGTATGAGTCGGGAAACACTCGAATTTTATAAAGAGAACAACTTTGCTTTCTTAGAAAAAATTCGTGCCATCCATACGGTAAACCAGATTCCCGTTACCCTCAGTATGGGCGTGGCTCTCTTTCCGAGCGACGTCATCGCTGCCGGTAAGGCCGACTTCAATGAATTAGCCGATAAAGCCCGGGCAGGCCTCGATTTGGCTTTAGGGCGCGGCGGTGACCAGGTCGTCGTCTATGAAGACGATGGGTCACCTCATTTTTATGGCGGTAAAACGCGGAGCGTCGAAAAGAATACTCGCGTACGGGCCCGCGTCGTATCCCAAGCCATCCATGAACTCATTGACAATAGTGAAATGGTCCTGGTTATGGGGCACGAACGGGAAGATTATGACAGCCTCGGTGCTGCCGTCGGCGTTGCGCACATGGCCCGTCTGGCTGAAAAGCCGGTCCATGTCGTCCTCAGCGATCAGGCCGATGCCGTTCAGCGCCTGACGTCGGAACTGATGGATGATCCTGACTTCAAAGACTTGATCATTTCCCCGGAAACGGCAGAAAAAATTTGCAATAACCAGACCCTGCTGTTCATCACCGATACGCATCGGCCGGATATGACGGCGGCGCCGGCACTTTTGACCAAGACCGATCACCGCGTCGTCATCGACCACCACCGCCGCAGTTCGGATTTTATCCAAAAACCGCTGCTTACGTATACTGAAACGTCGAGTTCGTCGACGAGTGAACTCGTAACGGAACTCTTACAGTATTTCCAGGAAGATGTAGATCTGGCTAAAATCGAAGCGACGGCCCTCTATGCGGGTATCGTCGTCGATACCAAGAACTTCGCCGTCCAGACCGGCGTCCGTACCTTTGATGCGGCTTCTTATCTTCGTCGCTGCGGAGCCGATCCCGACATCGTCCGCGATTTGTTCAGCTGTGATTTTGATACCGTAAAGGACCGGGCTGCCATCCTGTCGGGAGCCCGCATTAAAGACGGCATTGCTGTCGCAAGTTGTCCTAAGGGACAGGCTAATGCCATGATCATTGCCGCACAGGCTGCCGATGCCTTGGTTAATATCGACAAGGTCGAAGCCAGCTTTACTTTTTACTACCTCGACGACGGCTATATTGGCGTCAGTGCCCGATCGCGAGGCGATATCAATGTACAACTCGTCATGGAAGCCATTGGCGGCGGCGGTCATCGCACCGTAGCCGGTGCCCAGGTCAAAGGGCGCACGATGGAAGAAGCACAAGACGTCGTCATGGCGGCTCTCCGTGAAACGTTAGATAAAAATAAGGAGATTGATGAAAAATGAAGGTAATTTTATTAGAAGATGTAAAGAAACTCGGAAAAAAGGGGGACATCGTCGAAGTCTCCGAAGGCTATGGCCGCAACTTCCTCCTGCCCCGTAAATTAGCAGCGCCGGGCACGTCGGAAAATATCAACGATGCCAAGCAGAAGAAAGCCGCAGCTCAGCATAAGGCCCAGGTAGCATCAGACGAAGCCGTCATCTTGGCCAGTCAGCTCAAGAAAGTAGAGCTCACGATTCCCGTTAAAGTCGGTGAAGGCGGCAAAGTATTCGGAGCCATTACCGGAAAGAACATCAGTGACGCTGCGAAGGAACAGTATGACATCGACCTTGACAAGAAGAAAGTTGAAATCAAGGATCCGATTAAATCCGTCGGCGACTACGATGTCACCATCCGTGTTCATCCGACCATTACCAGTGTCATTAAAATACACGTTGTAGAAGGCTGATTCACTAGCCGCAAGAGGTTACAATGAAAGAATTATTGGATAAACTGTTACAGCGCCATAAGTACTTAGAACCTACGGCGGAGGAAGAACTCCGCCGCCAGGTTAATGTGCTTTATGGCGCTTTTACTGGCCTTATAGGGTCTGAAAAAATGGTTCTCCGTGCCAGCAAATACTCAGCCTTGTCGTACATTCATTCTGAAGACCCCCGCCAGCGTCTGGTCGGACTACAGCGTCTCATTTACGAAGACGTATCGTACGATAAGGTGCCCGGTGACGACGAAGTCATCAATGTTCTCAATGAGCTTGAAATGGTCCTTGCCGAAATGCTGGCCCGTCAGGCCGTTGAAGAACGACTGGAAAAGAAAATTACTCAGCGCATGGACGAAAAGCAGCAGGAATACGTGCGGGAAATCAAGATGGAACTCATCAAAGAAGAACTGCACGATGTAGAAACGCAGCAGACCAAGCGCAAACTCAAAGAATTGGATGACCTCGAAAAGGTCGAACTTACGGAATCGGTCATGGAACGGGTACGGCCGAAACGGCTCAGTGCCATCGTCGGTCAAGAACGGGCCGTCGAAGCCATGCAGAGTAAGCTGGCTTCTGTCTATCCCCAGCATCTGCTCCTCTACGGACCGCCCGGCGTCGGCAAGACGACGGCTGCCCGCATCGTCCTCGATGAAGCAAAGAAACTGGCCTTTACGCCCTTTGGTCCTAAGGCTCCCTTTGTAGAAACGGACGGGACGACCCTTCGTTGGGATTCGCGGGATATGACCAACCCCCTCATCGGCTCGGTTCACGATCCGATTTATCAGGGGGCTCGCCGCGATTTGGCCGATACGGGCATTCCGGAACCGAAACCGGGGCTGGTCACCGAAGCTCATGGCGGCATCTTATTCATCGATGAAATCGGTGAAATGGATCCGATGCTGCTCAATAAATTGTTAAAAGTCATGGAAGATAAACGGGTTCGCTTCGAATCGGCTTATTACGATGAAGACGATCCCAATGTTCCTCAATATATCCGCAGACTCTTTGCCGAAGGGGCACCGGCGGATTTCATTCTCATCGGAGCCACGACGAGAGACCCGTCGGAAATCAATCCGGCCATTCGCTCGCGCTGTGCAGAAATCTTTTTTGAACCCCTCATTCCGACGGACATCGAAAAAATCGTTTCTCATGCAGCGGAACAACTGGGGGCGTCCCTTGAAGACGGCGTCGCTAAATCTATTGCCGAATTTACCATTGAAGGGCGAAAAGCCGTCAACATTCTGGCCGATACCTACGGACTGGCCGTATTCCAGTCGGGAAATAAAGATCAGGTACGCATTACCAAGGACCATGTCCGCCGCGTCGCCCAGATCAGCCGCCTCGTTCCCTATGTGACGGAAAAGGCCAGCAATACGCCGGTCGTCGGCAAGGTATTCGGCCTTGGCGTTGCCGGGTACCTGGGATCTGCTATTGAAATTGAAGCCGTTGCCTTTCCGGCGCGAGAACCGGGAAAAGGATACTACCGATTCAATGATACGGCAGGCTCCATGGCCAAGGATTCGATGTTCAATGCGGCAGCTGTTATGCGCCGCGTGACGGGGAAAGAACTTTCCGATTACGACGTCAACATCAATTTTGTTGGCGGCGGCAATATCGACGGCCCGTCGGCAGGCTGTGCCATTACGACGGCCCTTATTTCAGCCGTATCCGGCGTGCCCGTCCGTCAGGACATGGCCCTCACCGGGGAAATCTCTATCCAAGGTCAGGTCAAACCCGTCGGCGGCGTCTTTGAAAAAGCCTACGGGGCCTGCCAAGCTGGCATGAAGGGCATCATCATCCCTAAGGAAAATTCTCATGACATTCCGGAACGCCATCTGGGACTCGATATCCATTATGCCGCTGATATTGACGACGTACTGAAATTGATGTTGGTCAAATAGGGGGAATCATAGTATGGAACAGCGGGTGCTACCGCAGAATGTCGAAGCCGAACAAGCTGTCCTCGGAGCTATGCTCCTAAGCCACGATGCGGTTATCTTGGCGATGGAACGACTGCAGTCACACGACTTTTACCGGGATGTCCACCGCGTCATCTTTGAGGGCATGGAACATCTGCACCGGGAAAATAAAGAAATCGACGTCATTACCTTAACCGAAGAGCTGCGGCGCATGAAGCGTCTGGATGATGTCGGCGGCGTCGAATACGTCCTGCAGCTGCCCAATATGGTCGCGACGGCAGCCAACATCGAATACCACGCCAACATCGTTTCTGAAAAAGCCTTGGCGCGGAACCTTATTTCGACGTGTACCGAATTGACGACTGAAGCCTACGACGGAGAAAAGGAGCCGGAGGACCTCCTCGACGATGCCGAACGAAAGATCCTGCAGCTGTCGGATACGAAAAACCGCGGCGACTTTGCCTCTGTCGGCGCCGTCGTCGAAACGACCCTCGATAAAATTACCAAACTTTATGAAAATAAGGCCGGTCTTACGGGCCTTCCTACGGGATTTCGCGACCTCGACCGCATGACATCGGGCCTTCAACCGTCTGATCTCATCCTTGTCGCCGCCCGGCCCAGTATGGGGAAGACGGCCTTTACCCTGAACATTGCTCAGAATGTCGGAGTCCGTCAGCGAAAGACGGTGGCCTTCTTTTCCCTGGAAATGTCTCAGGAACAGCTCGTACAGCGTCTGCTCTGCCAGATTGCCCATATCGATTCACAAAAGCTGCGTACGGGTCAGCTCAACAGTGACGACGAATGGACGCGCCTTACCGATGCCTGTGACAAGCTCTATGAATCGCCGGTCTACATCGACGATACGCCGGGGATTTCCGTTGCCGAAATGCGTTCTAAGGCGCGGCGGCTAAAGTCAGAGCATGGCCTGGACCTCATTATCGTCGACTACCTGCAGCTCATGCAGGGGCGTAACTCGGAAAGCCGCCAGCAGGAAATCTCTGAAATTTCCCGATCCCTGAAGGCCTTAGCCCGGGAACTCAAAGTGCCTTTGATCGCCTTGTCTCAGCTCAGTCGAAGCGTAGAAAGCCGTCAGGACAAGCGGCCAATGCTCAGTGACCTCCGTGAATCGGGGGCTCTTGAACAGGATGCCGACATCGTTTCCTTCTTATATCGAGAAGACTATTACGATAAGGAAACGGAAAACCAGCACATTACGGAAGTCATCCTGGCGAAGCATCGTAACGGGCCGGTCGGCTCGGTCAAACTTTACTTTAAAAATGAATTTACTTTGTTCCTCAACTTGGATACGCAGCACGAAGGATAACGTGCTGCGTTCTTTTTGAAGAGGGAAAGAAAAAAATAAAAAAATACTTGCATTATTCCGGACAGTGTAGTATACTAATTAAGTCAGCGGTTCTTCCGAGAGGTCGGAAACACTTTTGATTTCGAAGAAAAAGGACAAGAAACTGATGAAAGTTCTTGACAGAACATCAAGTCTTAGTTATAATAGACTATGTTCTATGGAACGATAAGCCAACGTAGCTCAATTGGTAGAGCAACTGACTTGTAATCAGTAGGTTGTAGGTTCAAGTCCTATCGTTGGCTCCAAAAAATGGTGGGGTTCCCGAGTGGCTAAAGGGAGCAGACTGTAAATCTGCCGGCGTTCGCCTTCGAAGGTTCGAATCCTTCCCCCACCACCAATGTCGCGGGGTGGAGCAGTTGGTAGCTCGTCGGGCTCATAACCCGAAGGTCGTAGGTTCAAGTCCTGCCCCCGCTACCAAATTTTTTTTACTAGTCTTAGTAAGAAACAACTTCATACAAGGCTTTGACCTGTATACAAGCTGTTGTAGCTCAGTCGGTAGAGCGTATCCTTGGTAAGGATAAGGTCACCGGTTCAATCCCGGTCAATAGCTCCACACATGGCGGCTTAGCTCAGTTGGCTAGAGCATGCGGTTCATACCCGCAGTGTCCAGAGTTCGAATCTCCGAGCCGCCACCACACTGATAACCTCGTATATACGGGGTTATTTCTATATGCAGACATATTTTTTGCTTAATTTATTGTTTTTTTTAGCAAAGAATATGGATATGTGATAAAATGCAAGTGATAGATGTTTTTTAAAGGAGGAATTATCATGGCAAAAGAACATTTTGAAAGAACGAAACCGCATGTCAACATCGGCACGATTGGTCACGTCGACCACGGCAAAACGACATTAACGGCAGCTATCACCAAAGTTTTGGCTGAAAAAGGCTACGCTAAATTCGAAGACTATGCCGACATCGACAAAGCTCCGGAAGAACGTGAACGCGGTATTACCATCAACACTGCACACGTTGAATATGAAACGGACAAACGTCACTATGCACACGTTGACTGCCCGGGCCATGCCGACTATGTTAAAAACATGATCACCGGTGCTGCTCAGATGGACGGTGCTATCCTCGTCGTATCCGCTGCTGACGGCCCGATGCCGCAGACTCGTGAACACA
>OLFY01000661.1_pt1 | contig 50197 bp, 47 predicted proteins | sample 1605611 | NCBI WGS metagenome assembly OLFY01 (sample SAMEA3888923, study PRJEB22519) | human gut metagenome | biome: human gut; feature: human-associated habitat; material: faeces | place: Denmark | collected 2011 | reverse complement strand
AGCATCACCTTGCCAAGGTGGGGGTCGCGAGTTCGAATCTCGTTTTCCGCTCCATAGGAGTATAGTTCAATGGTAGAGCAACGGTCTCCAAAACCGTCGATCTGGGTTCGAATCCTAGTACTCCTGCCATAGACTTGTAAGGGAATCCTGTAGAGGATTCCCTTTTTTGTATGTTCGAGCGGGGATTCAGCAGAATCATTTTATGGTTCTGCTTTTTTATTGTCAGCAGGAAGGAGAATGTAACCAATGATTCAAACGACATCGTCTTTGTACCAGATACACCCGGCTTGCTTTTATGTCCATTCCATAACAAATATTCTCTATAACCATAAATAATCGCAATTAACAGTCAACACACAAAATTCAGACTAGACGGACAACAAGTTCTCCCTTATAATGGCTTTAGAAACCATTCTGACAACGAGGTGATCCCATGGCAAAAGCAAAAAAATCTCTCATGAACCGATTCATCGACATCATCGAAAAAGGCGGCAACAAACTCCCACATCCTTTTATCCTGTTCGGTGTCCTGGTCCTGGTGGTGCTGGGCCTGTCCTTCATTTTCTCCCAGATGGGGACCAGCATTACCTACTTCAGTGCTTCCAAAACACCGGGTATGCCTGGCAAGGAAGTCACCGTGAAAGTGGTGAATCTGCTCTCCGGCGACAACCTGAAATACCTGATTACCAAATACCCGGATATCTATGTGGGATACACCCCCATGAAACTGACCCTGATCATGATGGCCGCCAGCGCCTTTATCGACAAGACGGGCTTCTTCGAGACCCTCATGAAAAAATACCTGCTGAAAGCCCCCAAGTCCCTGATTACCTTTGCGGTGGCCTTCATGGCCGTCAATGCCAACCTGATGAGCGACGCCGGCACCTACTTTTCCCTGGCCATGGGCGGGGTGATTTTCCATGCCATGGGACGCAATCCCTTGATCGGGGTGATCCTGGGGTATGCCGGATGCAGCGGTGGCTTTACGGCCAACCTGTTTCTGGCAGGCACCGATGCCCTGCTGGCCGGCATCACGGAAAACATCGTGGAACAGATGGGACTTTCCATCCCCATCAATCCGGCCATCAACTATTTCTTCATGGCTGCTGCCACCTTCTTCCTGGCCCTCTCCCTGACCGTGTTCACCGAGAAAGTCGTGTGTAAAATGGTAGGGGATGGGGAAGGGGTGGTGGACCGCACCCTGCTGGACCAATACAAGCCTACGCCGGAACAGGAAAAGGGCCTGCGCTGGGCCGCCTGTGGCTTTGTGGTGTTCCTGGTCGTCATGGCCGCGCTTACGGCGATGCCCCATGCTTTACTGCGGAACGATGCCGGAGGATTCCTGCCCAAATCTCCCCTGTTTTCGGGCATCATCATGATCATCGCCTTCCTGTTCGTGGTTACCGGGCTGCCCTATGCCTGTGCCACCGGACAGATCAAAAAGGGGAGGGACCTGGCTGGCCTGGTCTCCGCCGGGCTGAAGACCGCGGTACCCTTGATGACCACCACCTTCATGGCCTGCGTATTCATTGACATGGTGAACAAGTCCAACATCTTCAAGATCGTGGCCATTGCCGGGGCCGAGCTGCTGCGGGGAGCGCACGTGGGCATCCTGCCCCTTTGTCTGCTGGTGATCTTCATCACCACTCTGGTGAACCCCTTTATGACCAGCGGTTCTTCCAAATGGCTGCTGATCGCTCCCATGATCGTCCCCATGTTCGTCATGCTGAATGTGCATCCGGCCTATGCCCAGCTGGCTTACCGGATCGGTGACAGCTGCACCAACATCTGCTCCCCCCTCCATTCGGCCCTGCCCGTAATCATTGGGCTATTGGAAGAATACCAGGCGGAGGGCAAGATTCCCCTGCGGCCCGGAGAAACAGAATACCATGACATTGGGATGGGCACCGTATTTTCCCTGACCATTCCTTACTCCATGGTCCTGCTGGCCACCATGGTGGTGCTGTTCGTCATCTGGATGACCCTGAACCTGCCCATCGGCCCCGGCGTGACCCTGTATATTTAAGACCGGGGAACTATAACCGTATCCAAAAAGGAGGAAACCCCATGCTGATCAAAAACGCAACCCTTTTGAACCCCGGCACCGAACCGGGTATCTATGACATCCTGGTCCAAAACGGTAAAATCGCCCGGATTGAACCGGAACTGGATGTGGAGGACGAACTGGAACTGGACGTCCAGGGCATGTTCGTCACTCCCGGCCTGGTGGACGCCCACACCCACCTGGGGCTGAAAGCCGATTCCGAAGGCCCCTTCTATGCGGACCACAACGAAAAAAAGAGCATCCTGTCCCCGGAAATGCGGGCCATCGATGCCATCGATCCCCAGAGCGTGAACTTCAGGGAAGCCCGGGAAGCGGGCATCACCACCTGCGCCAGCGGCCCGGGGTCCCTGGACGTAATCGGCGGCCAGTACGCCTGCATCAAAACGGCAGGCACCGTTATCGACGATATGGTGCTGGATCCCTATTTCGCCATGAAATGTGCCCTGGGGGAAAATCCCAAGAAAGCCTATGAAACCACCCGCATGGGCATTGCTGCCACACTGCGGAACTTCCTGTTCCAGGCCAGGGCCTATGCCCAGGATCCCAACCGGAAGTTCGATATGAAACTGGAACCCATGATTCCGGTGATCCGTGGAGAAAAGGCCCTGAAGATTCATTGCCATGCACCTCTCGATATTGTCACAGCTGTGCGGATCTGCGACGAATTCCATCTGAAATTCACCCTGGATCACGTGACCTGCGGGGTGGAAGTGCTGGATTTCCTGCAGAAACGGCCGGAAATCCCCCTGCTGCTGGGACCCAGCCTGGGCGCCCGGGGCAAGGTGGAACTCCACGGCAAAGGGTTCTCCAATGTGGTGAAGCTGGCCGAAAATCGGGATGTGTGCCTGATCACCGACGCACCAGTGATTCCTCTGCAGTATCTGCCCATTTGTGCCGGCCTGGCCATTTCCAAAGGCATGCCCTACGAAAAGGCCCTGGAGGCCGTCACCATCAACCCGGCCCGGGTCATGGGCGTGGAAGCAAGAGTGGGGAGCCTGGCCCCCGGCAAGGATGCCGATCTGGTCATCTGGAAGGACAGACCCTTCGTGGTCATCCAGGATCCCGTGGCCGTGTTCATCAACGGGGAAAGGATTTAAAAACAAAAGCCTTTAATTACGTGTATTCCATCCACTTTTTGCTGCCGGAACTGTAGTATATCCGCAAGGAGCCCTTTGAAAAAGATAAGAACAGCAAACCGTCCATTGAACGTGTAGGTGAGGCAAAAGCAGAAGTAAAAAGGCCACAGCCATAAGCTGTGGACGAAGAAAAGGACCTGTTCCTGGTGGAGCAGGTCCTTTTTTCAGGTTGTACAAAGTCTGAAAACAGACTTGTCAGTTCCAGGGTATTATGCTACCATGAAAATATCATGAATTTCGAATAATTTAACAATAGGGAGTATTTTTACTCAATTCTTTTGCTATAGTATATATGGAGGAAGGAGATGAGAGTAAAAGTGCCAAAAGATACAGCAATACAGTATATTGCCCATCTGGATCCTGACCAGGTCCGGATTCCTCAATCACTGCTGGAACATTTGCAGAACGTTTCCAAACTTGCTGGGCAATTTGCTGTGACTCCTGAAATGAAGCTGGTGGCAGCCCAGTGCGGATTGTATCACGATATTGGTAAATACAGCCATGAGTTTCAGAAATATATCCGGGGACTGAAACATGGCCGTGTTGATCACTCTACGGCTGGAGCACAACTTCTTCAGCAAACTGGATCTCTGACAGGCGCGCTGGAAGCGTTCTGCATTGCAGGGCATCATGCCGGTCTTTCCAACAGGGGAAGCAGGTTTGATACTGCCAATGAGGGGACCTTTTGCGGACGGCTGAAAAAAGAAGTGCCCGATTTTTCTGCGTACAAAAATGAATTGCCTCAGCCTCAGAAATTGATGGGATTTGAGAAGGTACTGAATGAATATGGAACTTTTCAAAGACCAGATTGCATTGCTGCCAACCTCTGGCTGCGGATGCTATTCTCTTGCCTGGTGGATGCGGATTTTCTGGATACGGAAGCCTATATGAAAAATGGGCAGGTGCAGCGTGGCCAATTTGCAACGATCGATGAATTGGCAGCAAAATTCTTTTCTCTGCTAAAGGCAAAAGGCTTTTTCGCTCCGAAAAATGCGTTGAATCGGAAACGGTATGAAATCCTGCAACGATGTATCCAATATGGGAAAAAGTTTCCGGAAGGAATCTACACGTTGACGGTTCCCACCGGAGGAGGGAAAACCATTTCTGCTTTTGCCTGGGCGATGGAACAGGCACGGACTTACCATAAAAAACGGATCATTTATGTAATCCCTTATACGTCCATCATCGAGCAAACGGCCGATATCCTGCGTTCTTTCCTGGGCGACGAAAATGTCATCGAGCACCACAGCCAGGCGGAGTACGATGATACACAGGAGGAGTTGAGCAGGAAACGGCTGGCTACAGAAAACTGGGATGCTCCAGTCATTGTGACAACCAATGTGCAGTTTTTTGAATCTCTTTTCGCTAACCGGACTTCCCGCTGCCGGAAATTGCATAATATTGCTGACAGTGTGATTCTTTTTGATGAAGTGCAGATGTTCCCGGTGAACTTCCTGACACCTGTATTGCAGAGCCTGGAAGCATTGGTTCAGCATTTTTCCTGCTCATTGTTACTATGTAGTGCGACGCAACCTGAATTCAACAGTGCTACAATTCCCAGCCTGAAATTGAATCCCAGACCCATTGAAATCATGGATGATCTGCCAGGTCTTTATCAGTTCTTCAAAAGGACTACCATGATCAATGAAGGGTTGCAGGATTACGATTGGGTAGCTGACCGGATTTCAGAACATCCTCAATGTCTTTGCATCTGCCTGACGAAAGAGGAAGCACTGCAGATTTTCCAGCGGGTCAGGGGTGAGTGTACCTATCTTTCTACCAATCTCTGTCCTTCTCACCGGCAGCAGGTCATCCAGGAAATGAAGGTGAAACTGAAAAACGGTGAAACATGCCGGATGGTTTCCACCAGCATCATTTCGGTGGGGGTGGACATCGATTTCCCGGTAGTCTATCTGGAAGAAAATGGGGTCGATTCCCTGATCCAGGGGGCCGGCCGTTGCAATCGGGAAGGTAAAAAATCGGCTGCAGAAAGTCTGGTCCATATTTTCTCAACGGAGAAAATCCAAAATTCTCAGTTCATGAGGCAGGAACGGCAGTGTATGCAGCTGGTTGAGCAACAATACTCTGATATGACTTTGCCAGACGCCATAAAATTTTATTTCCAAGAATTATATGGCGCCAAAGAAGCCATCCTGGATGAAAAGGATATCCTGAAACTTTCTGGCCAGGTTGCTTTTGCAACCATCGGAGAAAGATTCAAATTAATTGAAGATCATACCAAAAGCCTTTTCATCCCATGGAGTGACGAAGCAAAGCAAATCGAACAGCAATTGCGCGCAGGAATCTTTACCCGAGAGTTGCTGCGGAAAGCAGGAAAATATATGGTCAGTGTCTGGTCACAGAAAGGACCACAGCCGGGGCTTTATGAACAGCTGCTCAATGATGGACTGGCCGATTCTTTGGATGACCAGATGGCCATTTTGAAGGATTTGTCGATTTATGACAGCAGGACGGGGCTTACCTATAAACAGCAAGAGGGCAGAGGCCTATTTATATAAGCAAGAATGATAGAGGTGATTCGATGAGTTACGGAGTGAGAATCGAATGTTGGGGCAAATATGCCTGCTTTACCCGACCTGAACTCAAGGGAGAACGGATGAGCTATGATGTGATGACCCCGTCTGCGGCCCGGGGTCTGGTAGAAGCCATTTTCTGGCATCCGGGGTTACGGTATATCATTGATGAGATCGATGTGCTGAAGCCCATCCAGTTTACCAATATCCGGCGGAACGAGTTGAAAAACAAGCTTTCCGGCAGTACGGTGTTGGCGAATGCAAGAAGTGGCAAACCCATTGTGCAGGTGACCCATGAGGACATCATGCAGCGGGCATCCACGGTTTTAAAAGACGTGCATTACTGTATTTCCCTCCATTTTGAAATGACGGAAAAGGCCAATGGGACGGATAATCCAGGAAAATTCAGGGAGATGCTGACTCGGCGTGCCCGGAAAGGGCAATGCTACCATCAGCCCTATTTCGGTACCCGTGAATTCCCGGCTGCTTTTCGGCTGGTGGAAGATGATGAGACGGTGCTTCCCTATCCTGTGACGCAGGACCTGGGAATGATGCTCTATGACATGGATTATCATGACGTAAAGAATATCCAGCCGCGCTTCTTCCGGGCCAAACTGGTCGATGGAGTCCTTGATCTCCGGAATTGTGAGGTGCATCAATGATTTTACAGGCATTGGTGGAGTACTACCAGACTCTATTGAAGCGCGGCGAAGTAGAAGAACCTGGGTGGAGTAAGGCTCGGGTTTCAGCAGAAATTGTTTTAAATGATGAGGGTGAATTGCAAGGAATCCTCTCTTTGCAAAATACTGTGCAAAGGGGGAAAAAACAGGTGCTTACTGATACAATGATGAAAGTACCTGAAATTTTCAAACGGTCCAGCGGGGTTCGGCCCAATTTTTTGTGTGATAATTCTTCTTACTTCTTTGGGTTAGATGATAAAGGAAAACCAAAACGTTCTCTGGAATGTTTTGAAGCCTCCAGAAAGTTCCATCATGAATTATTGGAGGGCTGTCCGTCGACGACAGCGCAGATAATTTTGTCCTTCTTTGACAAATGGCAGCCAGCGCAGGGAACACAGAATCCTGTGTTTTCTCAAAATAAAGATGCAGTTTTTGAAGCTTCCAATCTGGTATTTAAAATCAATGGCCAATTTGCTCAAGATGATCCAGCCATCCAAGAGTGCTGGGAAAAATATAAGCAGGGCAGTCAGCCGAATTCCATGAAAGAGCAATGTCTGGTGACAGGAAAAATCGCTGAAATTGCCAAGGTCCATCCCAATATCAAGGGCGTTAAAGATGCCCAGTCTTCTGGTGCAGCCCTGGTTTCGTTCAATGCACCTTCATTGGAATCTTTTGGACACACCGGGGATCAGGGCTTGAATGCTCCTGTCAGCGAATATGCGGCTTTTGCTTATGCAACTGCTCTTAACGAGTTATTGCGTAAGGGCAATTCCATAATTTGCGGAGATACCACCGTTGTCTTTTGGGCACAGTCTGGGGAGGATACGTATTCCCAATTTTATAGTGCTTTGATGGGTGGCAATGATACCAACAAATTGAGCGATGAAGATATCAAATCTGTCCTGGAAAAGATATCCAAAGGGAACCCGGCAGATTTAAATGGAGTTGTATTATCCCCGGATGAACCTTTTTATGTACTGGGATTGGCTCCCAATGCAGCCCGCCTTTCTGTACGGTTTTTCTGGAGAAATACATTTGGAACGGCGTTGAAGAATATCAACGCCCATCAGGAACGCATGAAAATTTGTCGTCCATCCTGGGAACCTGAGAATCTTTCTCTGTATCGTCTTTTAAATGCATCGGTCAATCCAAATTCCAAGAAAAGCAATGCTTCCCCCTTGCTGGCCGGCAGCCTTTTGCGAAGTATCCTTCAGAATTCTCCCTATCCGGAAGCCATGTATCGGCAGTTCCTGCTGCGGATCAAAGCTGATTCAGATAAGGACAAGATTACCTATCCAAGAGCCGCTTTCATCAAAGCGTATCTGATAAAAAATCATGAAAAAGAATGGGGTGGAGAAATCACGATGAACGTCAATGAAAACTGTAATGCAATCCCTTATGTGCTGGGACGTCTGTTTGCTGTATTGGAAGGTTTACAGCAGGCAGCCAATCCTGGTATCAATGCAACCATTAAGGACAGATACTTTAATGCAGCATGTGCTACACCAGGAACTGTCTTTCCAGTACTGTTAAAACTGTCCAATGCTCATTTGAATAAATTGAGCAAGGATAAAGGGGGACTGGCAGTTACTTTCCAAAAGAAAATAGGTGCTTTGCTTGGAAAAGTTTCAATGCCAGATCAGGGCAGCCCCATTCCCGGACGGCTGACTTTGGATGAGCAAGGGATGTTCATCCTGGGGTACTATCAGGAAAACCAGGACCGTTTCACCAAAAAGGAGGACAAAGAATAATGGATAAAGAGAATGCTATCAAAAATCGGTATGACTTTGTGGTTCTGTTTGATGTAGAAAACGGGAATCCCAATGGGGATCCGGATGCAGGGAATATGCCCCGAGTAGACCCTGAAACGGGGCTGGGTCTGGTAACGGATGTCTGCCTGAAACGGAAAATCCGGAATTACGTGGAAGCAGCTAAGGAAAACCAGAAAGGATATCAAATCTATGTAAGTGAAAATGCGCCTTTGGAAGATAATGATAAGGAAGCGCTGAAATACCTGGGCGTGGATGACATTAAAGATGTAAAGAAGAAAGATTCGGATGCCGATGAAAAAATCCGTGATTTTATGTGCCAGAATTTCTACGATATCCGTACATTCGGCGCTGTCATGACGACTTTCGTCAAAGGGGCCCTGAGCTGTGGCCAGGTCCGTGGACCGGTGCAACTGGGGTTTGCCCACAGCATTGATCCCATCATGCCGCAGGAAATCACCATTACGCGGGTGGCTATTACCACTGCCAAAAGAAAAGAGGAAGGCAGAAAAACGGAAATGGGTCGGAAATACATTGTTCCTTATGGCCTGTATCGGGTAGAAGGGTACGTTTCTGCCAACCTGGCACGCAAATCCACCGGCTTTTCGGAAGATGACCTGCAGCTGCTGTGGAAAGCCATCATCAACATGTTTGAAAATGACCATTCTGCGGCCAGAGGGAACATGGCAGTTCGTGAACTGATTGTGTTCAAACATGATTCTGAGCTGGGTAATGCGCCTGCTTACAAGCTGTTTGAAAAAGTGAAGGTGACGAAGAAAGATTCGCGGAAAGCTCCTCGGTCCTATGCTGATTACGAGGTTACGGTGGATACGAAAGATTTGCCTGAAGGCGTAACCTGTGAACGGATGGTATGAGTTACGCAGAATCTGACTATCTGATGATTTCCGGAATCCAGCATTTTATCTTCTGTAAGCGCCAATGGGCCTTGATCCATATCGAACAGCAGTGGGCTGAAAATGGATTGACGGCAGAGGGACAATTGCTGCATCAACGGGCACACGACAGTCAGTTTACAGAAAAACGAGCTGGAATCCTGACGGTACGGGGACTGCGTATCAGTTCCCGTACCTTAGGCGTTTCCGGCTTTTGCGATGTGGTAGAATTCACCCAATTGGAAAAGGGAATGGATGGAGCTCGTCTAGCAGGGCACCGGGGAACCTGGCAGGTTCTTCCCATTGAATACAAACGGGGAAAGGATAAGGCTGACGAAAGTGATATCCTGCAACTGACCTGTGAGGTCATGTGTCTGGAGGAAATGCTGGGTTGCACGATTTCTAAAGGCTGCCTATATTACCATGCCCTGCGGCATCGACGGGAAATCGAAATCACAGAGGAACTGCGGCAGGAAGTCTGTACAGTTTTTGAAGAAATGCATCAGTACTACCAGAGACGATACATTCCCAAAGTAAAGCCGGGCAAAGAGTGCAATCGCTGCTCTCTTCAGGATATCTGCCTTCCGAAATTACAGAAACAGACGGCTGTTTCCGATTATTATGCAGATTTTCTGCAGGAAGGAACATCATGAGACGCTTATTGAATACCCTTTTTATCCTGTCAGAAGATCTGTACCTGTCGTTGGAAAATGAAAATCTGGTTGCCTGGCGAGAGAAAAATGTTGTGCAGAGGATTCCCTTGCTGAATGTGGAAAACATATTCTACTTTGGGTATAAAGGGGCTTCTCCTGCCCTTTTGGGTGCCTGCGCCAAGCGGCAGATCGGTTTCTGTTTCCTGACTTCCTATGGAAAGTTTCTGGCCAGGGTGTGCGGAGCAAGCCATGGAAATGTACTGTTACGCAAAGCACAGTATCGGATGGCGGAGCAGGAAGCTGACAGCCTTCAACTGGCCAAATGGTTCTTGACCGGAAAAATATGGAATTCGAGGCTGCTCTTGATGCGTTTCTTACGGGATCATCCTCTTTCTGTAAATAAGAAGCAGTTCACGGAAGCCATTGCGTTTTTAAAACAATCGCTCCACGACTTACAGAAAGCCAATAATGGAGATGAAATACGCGGGGTGGAAGGGAACGCAGCCCATTTGTATTTTTCCCTGTTTGACCAGCTGATTTTGCGGGAAAAGAAGACATTTTATCTTCACAGCCGAAATAAACGGCCGCCTCTGGATGCAATGAATGCCTTGCTTTCATTTCTGTATACGCTTTTGGCATCGGATTGTGCCAATGCATTAGAGACCGTAGGACTGGATTCTTACGTAGGGTTCCTGCATCGAGATCGTCCTGGTCGTGAATCACTGGCCCTTGACCTGATGGAGGAGTTCCGGTCTTTGCTTGCTGATCGATTGGCTTTATTTCTGGTCAATAACCAGAGTCTGACTGGAAAACACTTCAAAAAGACGGAAACGGGTGCTGTGCATCTAAATGAAGCAGGCAGAAAAATCGTGCTGACCAAATGGCAGGAACGGAAACAGGACATCGTGGAGCATCCCTTTTTAAAGGAAAAAATGCCCTGGGGATTGGCCCCATATGTACAGGCTTTGCTCCTGGCCAAATGGATTCGCGGAGATTTGGATGGTTATCCTGCATTTATGGGGAAGTGATCTTTATGCTTGTTCTGGTAACTTATGATGTGAATACGGAAACAGCTGCCGGCAGGAGCCGACTGCGAAAAGTAGCAAAATGCTGTGTAGCACACGGACAGCGTGTCCAAAATTCCGTCTTTGAATGTTCTATAGATGAAGCCCAATTTGTGGCACTGCGAGGCGAGCTGGAAGCCATTATCGACTTGAACAAAGACAGCCTGCGGTTTTATAATTTGGGAAACAAGTATCAAAGTAAAATCATCCACGTGGGAGCCAAGAAAAGTTATGACCCTGCGGCACCGATGATTTTATGAGCGCGAAGAGAAAGCAAACATAGGGAGTTAAGATGGTGAAATGCCGCTGGATTTGATATAAAATCCTGCTTCGCGCAAACAAAGTGATCGGGCTGGAAAAATTCAGTGCGGCCACTTTGACAGTCGCACCCCATGAGGGGTGCGTGGATTGAAATATGATGAACCAGATTTTCCACGCATCCAGGATGGCGTGTCGCACCCCATGAGGGGTGCGTGGATTGAAATCTACGAAGGGACTGAAAAAAGACCTTATTGCTACCAGTCGCACCCCATGAGGGGTGCGTGGATTGAAATTGCGATTGTATAGGTGATGGATCCGGCCTCCACCGTCGCACCCCATGAGGGGTGCGTGGATTGAAATGGCGGTCAAGGCAAAAACGAGGTTGTTATTCCCCAGTCGCACCCCATGAGGGGTGCGTGGATTGAAATATGATGTATAACAATGAATAAAGCCGCCGGGCGTCCGTCGCACCCCATGAGGGGTGCGTGGATTGAAATAGCTGGTCGGGGGCGCCGTTGACAAGGGCGGAGATGTCGCACCCCATGAGGGGTGCGTGGATTGAAATCGTGCTACCCGTCGTCCCGGCTTGCGTAACGACTGTCGCACCCCATGAGGGGTGCGTGGATTGAAATAATCTGCACGCCTTCTTTGCTCAAGTTAATCTGGTCGCACCCCATGAGGGGTGCGTGGATTGAAATTCGACGGCTTGCAGGTTGTACCTCTTGATGGGGTGTCGCACCCCATGAGGGGTGCGTGGATTGAAATGCTTTTTTGCCAGCTCTGCCGTTATGGTTGCCGCGTCGCACCCCATGAGGGGTGCGTGGATTGAAATTCAGCAAAACCCTCAAAGAAAGATGGGTGAAAGCCAGGTCGCACCCCATGAGGGGTGCGTGGATTGAAATCACGCCGTCCGCGTTTTGCATCCGCAAACACCCGGTCGCACCCCATGAGGGGTGCGTGGATTGAAATAGCTTTTTTGCCAGCTCTGCCGTCACGGTTGATGGTCGCACCCCATGAGGGGTGCGTGGATTGAAATCACACGGAACAGGTATTCACTACCAATGATGTAGTTGTCGCACCCCATGAGGGGTGCGTGGATTGAAATTCCAGGGCTTTCACTTCTCTCCGGTCCATGTTAGTCGCACCCCATGAGGGGTGCGTGGATTGAAATAGGTCGGGATGGGCGGCTATCACGTCTTCGTCCGGTCGCACCCCATGAGGGGTGCGTGGATTGAAATCAGTCCCACGGATACAACGGAAGCCAAAGCCGCCGTCGCACCCCATGAGGGGTGCGTGGATTGAAATTCAGTTCGTACCGCGCCCGAACCAGAACCCGGCGCGTCGCACCCCATGAGGGGTGCGTGGATTGAAATGCCGCAATCGGGCAATGGGCACTCGACGTAATCGGTCGCACCCCATGAGGGGTGCGTGGATTGAAATATGTAAATGGTTTTCTTCATGGTTGACACTCCTTGTCGCACCCCATGAGGGGTGCGTGGATTGAAATAGAAAATATACGTATAAAATCCCCCAAAAACCCTGTCGCACCCCATGAGGGGTGCGTGGATTGAAATAGCCCAATCTGCCTAAATGTATAACGATGTATAAAGTCGCACCCCATGAGGGGTGCGTGGATTGAAATAACGTTGCCCCATAGATGTTCCCGCTGTCGTCGAGTCGCACCCCATGAGGGGTGCGTGGATTGAAATAATGTTGACATTCTTCTCATGGAGAACATCATCCTGTCGCACCCCATGAGGGGTGCGTGGATTGAAATACCGGCCCCGAATATATCGTAGTACGCGATAGCGTCGCACCCCATGAGGGGTGCGTGGATTGAAATAGCTTATCGGTGACAACTTCCAACTCTTCATCGGGTCGCACCCCATGAGGGGTGCGTGGATTGAAATTCCAAACGGGATTTCCCCCGTTTCCCCGTTGCCGGTCGCACCCCATGAGGGGTGCGTGGATTGAAATTACGGGGTTTTTGCCCAATCTCAGCCCAATTTGCCGTCGCACCCCATGAGGGGTGCGTGGATTGAAATACCCCGCCTGGGGTTTAACGGTTTTCGTATTCTTGTCGCACCCCATGAGGGGTGCGTGGATTGAAATACCAGAACCCTGAAGTGCAGCCGCTGGATGTTATAGTCGCACCCCATGAGGGGTGCGTGGATTGAAATCACCAGGTCTTGAGGTTGAAGTTCCCGTTGCGAGTCGCACCCCATGAGGGGTGCGTGGATTGAAATTAGAAATGACTTCGTCTGCCCAGATGCCGGGGTTGGGTCGCACCCCATGAGGGGTGCGTGGATTGAAATGCCCCACATCGTGCAGCTGTGGCACGACGTAGAGGTCGCACCCCATGAGGGGTGCGTGGATTGAAATAGTATAAAGAAGATGGAACAGACCGGAACGACGCCAGTCGCACCCCATGAGGGGTGCGTGGATTGAAATACGGGGATGTCTGCCGTGCTGGTAACCTTGACTGTCGTCGCACCCCATGAGGGGTGCGTGGATTGAAATTCGAAAGCTCCTGTGAAGGACGTCCTCTCCACGGGTCGCACCCCATGAGGGGTGCGTGGATTGAAATATCCGCTCCTATCGGAGCTACGGACGGGATTTTCGTCGCACCCCATGAGGGGTGCGTGGATTGAAATCACTATGAACCCAAACAGTACCATCGAAGGCAGGTCGCACCCCATGAGGGGTGCGTGGATTGAAATGTAAATTCATGGTTAGGGGAACCGTGGAAGCCAAAGTCGCACCCCATGAGGGGTGCGTGGATTGAAATGCAGTGGAGGCCGGTGCCGGTGCCGGTGCAGGAGCGTCGCACCCCATGAGGGGTGCGTGGATTGAAATTCGCTGGGGCGGTTGTCGATCAGGGCATCCCGGAGTCGCACCCCACGAGGGGTGCGTGGATTGAAATGAAAGGGAACGGCTGGAACAGGGATTAAAGTCACGTCGCACCCCACGAGGGGTGCGTGGATTGAAATCATGCTGGAAAGCAACCGCATTGGGATTGCTGGCATGTCGCACCCCACGAGGGGTGCGTGGATTGAAATATTATCTTTGACCACATTTCCATTGCTATCTCTGGTCGCACCCCATGAGGGGTGCGTGGATTGAAATCTGGCACACCGCTATACATAAGTGGGTCTTGCCAGGTCGCACCCCATGAGGGGTGCGTGGATTGAAATCGGTTTATAAGCGATGCACGCCGGGTTGACGCATGTCGCACCCCGTGAGGGATACGTGGATTGAAATGCCGTATTTCTGCCCTGCCATGTACGTAAAACTGGTCGCACCCCGTGAGGGGTGCGTGGATTGAAATACGTCCGATAAATCAAGCCGTGTGGTGGACCATCGTCGCACCCCGTGAGGGGTGCGTGGATTGAAATCGATTTCTCATGTCGTAAATGGATGAAATCCCGACGTCGCACCCCGTGAGGGGTGCGTGGATTGAAATTATCTCAAAGGGGATCCAGGTCAAGGCTGTTGCTCGTCGCACCCCTTCAGGCCAATTAAAATCAGGCCGTAACAGTTCGTAAGGCCGAACTCACAAGTTGGACAGGATGATCCAAATTGCGGTAAAATTGCAGATAATGACCTTCTTTTTGCAGGCATGCAGGAAAGATTCTTTTCTTGTCGAATGAGGGACAGTATTGAGCCCTTACAAAATTTGACAGGAAAGGTGTGACGGAATGAATACACAAACGACCATGGCACAGGACTTGGACACCTGGCAGGAAGAGCGGAAACTGGATGAAGCCTGCTGTCGGCTTGTTGCCAACAAAGTCATCCTGGCCCGGCTACTTCAGGCTGTGGTCCAGGAATACAAGGATTGTTCCGCAACAGAATTGGAGCATAAATATTTGGAAGGGGAACCTGCAATTTTATCATCTGCAGTGGATCAGGATGTCCCGGACCCAGGGCGCATCAGGGGTGAAACTACGGTGGACAAGAGCCAGACAGAAGGAACGATTGCGTATGATATCCTTTTTTCTGCCTACTCTCCCAAACGGAAACAAAATAGCCAGGTCATCATCAATGTGGAAAGCCAGAATCAATGGAATCCGGGATATTCTTTGACGAAAAGGGCCGCCTACTATGCTGCCCGGATGCTTTCCCGGCAAAAGGGAACGGTGTTTACCGGCTCGGATTACGGGAAGCTCCAAAAGGTTTACACCATCTGGATCTGTCTGGAACCGCCCAAAAAGAAACAGGATACCATCACCGTGTTTTCCATGGAACCGGAGCATTTGGTAGGAAACGCGGAATATGGTAAAATGAATTATGATATGGCGACAGTCATTATGGTCTGTTTGGGAGAAGAAGGACGGAAAGAGAAAGATATCCTTCGGTTGTTGGGAGTCCTGTTATCCCCGGAAATCCGTCCCGGTACGAAGAAAAAGATCCTGGAACAGGAATATGGGATTCCCATGACCGTGGAAATGGAGAAGGAGGCGGAAACAATGTGTGATTATGGCAGAGGCCTTGCCAGGAAATACGCGGAAAAAGGTAGAGCAGAGGGTTTGGAACAAGGTCTTGCGGAAGGCCGTAACAAAGGCATCCAGCAGGAACGCAACAGCAATATCCTGGGAATGCTGCGGGAAAAGATCCCCATGGAGACCATTGCCCGCATCACGAAAGTATCGGTGGAGCAGATCCGGGAACTGGGAAAATTGAATGGAGTGTTGTAAAGAAAGCAGGGCTGCGGCCCTGCTTTCTTTATGCAGCTTGCGATTGCGGGCCGACCAGAGGAGCGGCCCCTACGGCGTTGAAGGTCACCCCAAGTAAGATAACAGTCGTACAGTAGATCTTATTCTTTCCTTTTCTTAGGCTGCACTAAATTATTTTATTTAATCTCTTTATCCTATCCTAACCTGCGTCACCCAAAGCGACATACCAGAAAGCCGCCCAAGTGGCATACCCATTGACACCCTGCCTGCTATCCCGTTTGGCATACCGTTTGGCATACCGTTTTGTCATCCGGAATGACATACCAGCCTGTCAGCCAGTCATTCGCCGATCAGAAAGGGATTTCTTCCTCCTCCCACTGGTTCCTTATCTGTGCTTCCATTTTCCTTTCCAATGGCTTTTTCGGTGGGCGGTCCGGTAGCTCATATTCCTCGATGAGTTCCCAGGTTTTGGCATCCGACTCGTACACCTTGTTCTTTTCCGTGTATATCGTCGCCCGGTAGCGGTCAGCCCGGATGTGATTGTGCAGTTTCCAGTGCCGGATCAGTCCCACACCGCTGGAGAATATATAAAGGTATCGCTGCTTCACTAGTTCATTCAGATCCCGTTTGGAGGTCCGGGTAATCATGGCCACGGCCTGGGGATTGGCAATGAAGCCATCGTCATCCGCATCCATCACCAGGTGGATGTACAGGAACTGGGACTTGATGGGCAGCTTCATGAAATGGGAACTGCAGATGATGTCTCTGGTCAGCATACGGCGTTGTGTCATAATCAAATACTCCTTTCGTTGATAGGGAATACCCAAAAAAGGGCATAAAAAAGCCAGGGGCTGCGGCTCCTGGTTTTCATTGAAACAGTTTCAGAGAATAAAAAACAGGATCCCAATCGCGCTGATACCCAAAAGGGTACAGAAACAGCCTGTGCACAGGGAAGCGTTCAACTTCCTTACACAGGTTACAGTGGGCGATAGGAATCCTCGAAATGGTTGTACTTGAAGCGGGTAAAGGTGGAATGCAGAATGGAAGCAGCCACACGGGAAACATGCAGCCAGGGACGATGGTCCCGGGAGTTGATGGGCAACAAGGGTATCACTCCAATGCTAGGAATTTTTCAGTAGTTTGTAATAAGAAATGTCCGATAAAAGAATTATATCAAAAAAATTAGAAAAGTCAACAGAAATTGTAATAAAGGAAACAGTTCATACTATGGTAAATGGAAATTACTATAACTGGCAACAAAATATAAGACAGCAACCAAGTTCTCCCACTGTGGGGGAGGAAGTATCCATGCTACAGCATGGATGGAGGGGTCATCGGCGATAGCCGATACCACAGGTTGGAAAATTCTTATGTAACTCACAATATCTGTTATACTAAACAATCATCTTGCAAACAACCAGAAAATCGTATACCATAAAAACAAGAGTTCGTTTTATAATAATCGGCATCTTTATTTCAGCCATACATCTCAAACCAAATTGGTTACGAAACATCACTGCACAATTTGCTGGAGGTAGAAAATGGGAAATTACGATAATATGCTCACATGCGTGTAATGCATATCCACATCTAGCATTGGATAGAGAAAAAGATCTGACAACTTTATATTATATTCACAGATACTTTAATTCCTGGTTTGATGTGGGGCGTAATACCTTTGCGTGGGTCGTATCCCCTTTTAGCAAGGAAGACATTGAGAAATCGAAACAAGAAACAGTAGATTTTGGTAAGTTCTGGAATCAAATCAAGGAAAGGGAAGATTTTCAAAATCTTGTGGATTATGTATATGAGCATCGACTTGATGATAAGGGAACTAAGGAAGATATAATCAAAGATTACAAAAAATGGGTTCAGGAAGCGGTTTGTATGAGCAATAAGGGACATGAGAATAAGTAGCTTTTGACAGAAAATGACCTATTCGGGGATGTGAAAATCATTTCTTCACATCCCCTTTTTTCTGTCTGATGGGAACATTCAAAAAGCCTGGTTATCGCCAATGCGGCGTTGAGGTCATACTGCAGCACACCAGTCGTACGGTTATCGCCGACCACCGTTTTTTTTGTAGGGTCTACCTGTAAGGGGAGACCGTTCCCAGGTATCAGATGTGCCTGGAACCAACCTGCCTTAGTTCCATTGCCTTTTCCCTGTGCGAAACGTATAATAGTAGTATTATGGCAAGATGTCAGACCGTCCCCTAAAGGGGACTGAAAGAAGTCAGATGTCAGCTTGATTGGCGATAAGTAGTAGGTTAGTACTGCTAAGCCAAACATAAGTGAAGAATCTATATGAAAGTAGCGGTTTGGTGTAGGACCGAACTGCCCGCACTACCAAGCTGACATCTCAAGGCCGAAGGCCGCTCTGACATCTGACATTTATATAGACGCAGACATCTCGAGGCCGACAGGCCGAGTCTGACATCTGGCATCTACTATAAGGAGAGAATTCATGAAATACAACTACCTCATCGTCGGCGCCGGCTTGTATGGCGCCGCTTTTGCGCAGCAGGCCCGGGAAGCGGGCAAATCCGTCCTGGTCATCGACAAGCGGCCCCAGATTGCCGGCAACGTGTATACCCGGGACGTGGAAGGCATCCACGTGCACCAGTATGGCGCCCATATCTTCCACACCAACAACAAAGAAGTATGGGACTATGTGAACCGGTTTGCCACCTTCAACCGCTTCACCAACTCCCCGGTGGCCAACTACCATGGGGAACTGTTCTCCCTGCCCTTCAACATGTACACTTTCAATAAAATGTGGGGGGTGGTGACACCGGAAGAAGCCGCCGCCAAGATCGAGGAACAGAAGCGCCAGGCGGGGATCACCAACCCCCAAAACCTGGAGGAACAGGCCATTTCCCTGGTGGGTACCGACATCTACGAAAAACTGATCAAGGGGTATACGGAAAAACAGTGGGGCCGTCCCTGCACAGAACTGCCGTCTTTCATCATCAAACGCCTGCCGGTGCGGCTGACCTTTGACAACAACTACTTCAATGCCCTGTATCAGGGCATTCCCGTGGGCGGTTACACCAGACTGGTGGCCAATATGCTGGAAGGTATCGAAGTGCGCCTGAACGAGGATTATCTGGAGAACAAAGAAAAATGGGATGCCCTGGCGGACAAGGTGGTCTATACCGGTCCCATCGATGCTTATTTCCACTATGAATATGGTCCCCTGGAATACCGCAGCGTCCGGTTTGAAACGGAACTGCTGGATAAACCCAATTACCAGGGCGTAGCCGCCATGAACTACACCGACCGGGAAACACCTTGGACCCGGATCATCGAACACAAATGGTTCCAGTTCGGCAAGGACGACAACGGCAACGACTTGCCCAAGACCGTCATCAGCAAAGAATACAGCAGTGAATGGAAACCCGGAGACGAACCCTACTATCCAGTGAACGACGAACGGAACAGCAGTTTGTACCAAAGATACAAAGACCGTGCCGCAGACGAGAAAAAGGTTCTGTTCGGTGGCCGGCTCGGGGAGTACAAGTATTATGATATGGATGCAGTCCTTGGAGTCGCACTGGCTGCGGCAAAGGAAGAATTGCGTAAGTAGTACTGTTGGATTGCCCCGTTAGTTAAGAAGTCAGATCGCCACGAGGATAAAGATGTCAGACCGCTCCCTAAAGGGAGCTGAAAGAAGTCAGATGTCAGCTTGATTGGTGATAAGTAGTAGGATATTATTGCTAATCCGGACTAAAGTGAAGAATTTACGCAAATGTAACGGTTAGAGGCAGGACCGAACTGCCCGCACTACCAAGCTGACATCTCAAGGCCGAAGGACGCTCTGACATCTGACATCTTCACAAGTTGCTTACATCTCGAGGCCGTAGGCCGAGCCTGGTATCTGACATCTAAACAAGGTGCTGACATCTTAAGGCCGAAGGCCGCTTTGACATCTGACATCTTGAAAAGGATGGTGAGATAATTGTTCTTCCAAAAGATGATTGTATGGGATAAAGCAAAAAAATTGACCATTGATACCTATCGACTTGTAAAATTTTTACCCAAAGAAGAGTTGTACTCATTATCTGACCAGATGCGACGCGCTGCCATTTCTATCATATCCAATATTGCAGAAGGTTCTGGTAGAGTCACGGCTCGAGAAACTCGCTATTTTTTGGGCATTGCCCGTGGATCTGTTAACGAGCTTCATGCGCAACTGATAGTCTGCCAGGAACTGGAATATCTGACTCAAGCGCAAGTCAAACCGCTGATGGCGTTGTCAGATGAAGTAAGAAGGATGCTGACGTCACTTATCGCGAAAGAGTCTTATGACTAGGATAAAGAAGTTAGACCGCCCCTGAGGGGACTGAAAGATGTCAGATGTCAGCTTGCTCTGGATAAGAAGTCAGAGCGCTCGCTTTGCTCGCTTAAAGATGTCAGAAGTTAGCTTGTCTGGCGATAAGATGTAGGCTAGTACTACTAAATTGGACAAAAGTGAAGAATTTATGCAAAAGTAGCGGTTGGATGTAGAATTGAACTACCCGTACTACCAAGCTGACTTCTCAAGGCCCGTGAGGGCCGAGTCTAGCATCTGACATCTCATAAAACTACCGTATCTACAACGACGTTGCTAATCGACATACGCCGTTTCAAAAGAAAGGAACGAAACCAATGGACCTCAAAATCCTCATCGCCGCCCATAAACCCTACTGGATGCCCTCCGACCCTGTTTATCTGCCTTTGCAGGTGGGGGCTGAGGGGAAAAAGCTCATGCCGGGATATACGCCGGACAACACCGGGGACAATATCTCGGCGAAGAATCCCCATTACTGCGAACTGACCGGATTGTACTGGGCCTGGAAGAATCTTTCCTGTGAGTATATCGGCCTGTGCCATTACCGTAGGTACTTTGGACACCGGGTCCATACCGACGACCTGGAAAAGAAAAAGGCAGCCATCTTCAGCGGCACCGATTATGAAAAGCTCCTGCGGCAATATGATGTAATCCTGCCCGTAAAGCGCAACTATTACATCGAAACCGTGCGCAGCCAGTACGAACATGCCCATTATAAAAAAGACATGGACGAAGTGGAAGCCATCATTGCCGAAAAATATCCCCAATACAGCGCTGCTTTCACTACCGTCATGAACCGGCGCAAGCTGCACATCCTGAACATGTTTGCCATGAAAAAGACCCTGTTCGACCAGTACTGCAGCTGGCTGTTCGACATTCTGTTCACCCTGGAAAGCCGCATCGACATCAGCAGCTACAGCCCTTATGAAGCCCGGATCTACGGCTTCCTCTCCGAACGGCTCTTCAACGTCTGGCTGGAAAAACAGAGGCTGAAAGAAGTGGAAGTGCCCGTGGTATTTTTGGAGAGAGTAGACTGGCCGAAGAAGATCAGGGACTTCCTTGGGCGGAAGTTTTTTGGAAAGAAGCAGTAAGAAGTCAGAGCGCGCATGTAAAGAAGTCAGACCGCCCCTGACGGGCTGAAAGATGTCAGATGTCAGCTTGTTCGCTGAAATATTTATCGCTTTTTGTGAAACCGGACAAAATGACTTATTTTTGTTAAGTTTGACAAGAAATAGATTCAAACGATTTCAAACGATTCCTTTTTTATTAAAACAACTGGGAAGCTGATTTATACTAGGATTTCAAATTTTCTCCGTATGTTATTTTAGCCTTTCTTGTTTCTCCTATAAAAATATACTACAATATACTTAATATCCATGCTCATAATTTTAAAAATATAAGCACGCATAGAAAGGGTAAACCGTGGATAAGCAAAACATCCTTTATCAATTAACAGAAAAAAACAGCGGATATATGCTTGTGCGGGAAGCAGTTTCACTGGGAATTTCTCGGCCAACTATCGCATCCTTCATTAAAAAAAAATCTATGCTGAAAATCGCTTCCGGCATCTATAAGACCGAAGAAGCTTGGGATGATATCTGGTTTGTATTGCAGAGCCAATATCAGGAAACTGTCTTTTCTGGGGCTACTGCACTTTATTTTCATGGGCTTTTAGACCGTGAACCCAGTATGATTACCGTTACGGTAAAAAAAGGATACAATACATTATCTTTACATAAAAAAAGGGTTAAAACTTACTATACGGATCCACAACTGTTATCTTTGGGTATGATTTCTATGGAAACGCCTTTTTATCATTACGTGAATGTTTATGATATGGATCGTTCCATCTGTGATCTGATCCAGCATAAAAATGATTTTGATATCCAAGATTTTCAGACAGCGTTGAAAGAATATTTTTATAGTCCTTCAAAAAACATTCATCAATTGATGAAATATGCGTCGAAACTGAAAATAGAACAGAAAATCCGGCAGTATACGGAGGTTTTGCTATGATCCAATCTTCTGTTCAACTAAAAGACAAAATTAGAAACTTGTCCAAAGGCAATAGTTGGAAGGCACAAACACTGATTCGTAACTATATGATGGAACGGTTTTTAGAGAGATGCTCGATTTCGCCTTATCAAGATAAATTTATTTTAAAAGGTGGGATGCTGGTCGCTTCTATGATTGGCTTAAATATGCGGGCGACAATGGACATTGATGCTACTATCAGAAATTATCCTTTGACACTACAAAGAGCGCAAGAAATGATAGAAGAAATCGCCAGGATAAAGTTGCCGGACCAAGTTGAATTTTCTTTAAAAAGTGCCAGAGAGATTATGGAAGAACACGAATATCCTGGGTTGCGTTTTATGTTGGATGCCCATATGGATAAGCTTCGACAGTCAGTAAAAATCGATATCTCAACGGGAGACATCATAACTCCGGCTGCTATTTCTTACCAATATCCGTTGATGTTTGAAAAAAGAAGCATCAGTATTTTGAGTTATAATCTGGAAAGTGTATTGGCAGAAAAGTTGGAAACAATTCTTGCCCGAGATATTGTTAATACACGAATGAGAGATTTTTATGATATTTGCCAGCTATCAACGACCTATGGGAATCAAGTTCGTAAGCAGATATTACAGGAAGCCTATCAGGCAACAGCTATGAAACGAAATTCCCTTGTGGACAAAGTTAAGGGAGAAGAAATTCTGAAAAGAATCGGCGCAAATAAAGATATGAAGAAACAGTGGAAACTATACCTTGATAAAAATTCCTATATAGGATGTTTACCATGGGAAGAAGTGATGGGGACAGTTATGAATTTGTACAGGGACATATGTGGTTAAATTCATTTAATATGTGTCTCACGTTCAACGGCTCACGCCAAAGAAATCCATCTGCCCGGGAAAGATGTGCAGTGAAGAGCAGGGGGCAGCGAAAATCAGTAGACTAGTTGCAAATTCACAGGGACCGCAGGTCCTAGCGTGCCTTGAAACATCAGCTTTGTATGGTGAACCAGCAGGTCCGTTTTGTTTATTGCGGGCAATCTGACATTTGGCCTCTGAAAGGTCCTGAGGACTGGTCTGCAAGTGTAATAACAATAAAAAGACTTTTGCAGATTTATGTTAACTTCTGCTAGAATTAAGAAAATTGCAATTGGAGAGGCTAAGTATAACCTATTGCGGATGCTGCTAATGGAAGCGTTGCCCTACTATGTAAATCCTTTTATAATATAAGATGAAATTAAAAAAATTCTCTGCATGCCAATATTGGAGGAAATAAAACAATAATGGAAATAAATGACTTTATTACCAGATTAAAATCTTTTTTTGAAAAAGCAAATAGAATTTCTTGTTATGCTTTGACAACAAAAGGTAATAATGTCTCTGCGCAGGAGTTAAAGTTTGAATCAGGCGAATTGGAAAATTTATTGAATAATGAACTGTCAAGCTTTTACACGGAGTGTGAAAAAAGGCAGTTGCAGGAATACCCTTATGGAAATTGCAAAGAAACAATAGAATATAGAGATTGTAATCATGAATCGATTCAAATTAGGGTAAAACAGATTTTAGGGAAACTTAATAATCCTGATATTGCATATGATGATCAAAAACATCCAAATTTTGATAGTTATGTTTTAAAAATAGATGATGGAAGTAACATTGTTTATTTGTTTACTAAGAAAAATCCAATTGTCAATTTGCAAAAAGGTAAACGGATCCTTTATGTGCTCTCTATTGGTAATAAATTGAGAGCAGTCGATACAGAAATGTATCAATTTGTGAAAACGATTGATGTCATAATTTTTGAAGAGAATATTTATTTTGTTTCTTTGCGTATGGAAAAGGCATTTGGCTTAGAAGCATACAGTCATAAGCAAAAAGAAAAATTCGGAAAGTTGCTTCAAATTGTACTGGATACTTCAGAATTTAAAGAGGCAAGTGCGGCATTAAAGTCAAAAGATGCACGGAGTTTTAAATTTGTTAATGAGGACAAAATAAAAAAGTTGAATGTTCCAGAAGAAAAAAGAAAAATTGCTCATGAATTAAACATCCCATTAACTTCAACAGGAGAGTTTGACTTTAAGGATTCAGGGTGTTTAGAAAGATTGTTCGATTACTTGCAGGATAAATTAGCCAAAGATGTCGACGAACCTGATCAATGTGTTGGGGGAGCAGGAACTTTAAAAAAATATACTTAATCATCATATTGTATTATTGCAAGATACGTAGTGTTGTTGAGCTTTTGTAAAATCGCTTTGTAAGAATATCCGAATACGAGTTTTTGAGGATCTTTTGTAAGAATGATAATTTCATGTTTATTAGAATTATCTTCATTCTGGATTTCACAGGAAAATAAAACGAAACCAAATAATATGAGAAGTGGCGTATAGAGGTTCATTCGTTCTCGAATAAAACTTATGCCATAAATTATGGTAAGGACTAATAATATCAAGGATGTTTTTACCAGATCATCACTGGCAGCAAAAGCTGCGAGGGGGAGAATGTAATAATTCATTGCATCACTTGTAAATAAATTTTTGATTTGAGTAGGCTTAATAATGTAACGAGTTCCGCCGTTGCCTTTTTGTAAATCTTTTAACTTGTCGGAGTAAGTTATATATATATAGAAGCCTGCGACTGCCGAAACTGAAAAGTAAACCACGCTTGCTGTGATGAAAAAATAAGGATACTCTAATTCATCCTTATATTTAGCCCAAAAGACAGAAATAGCATATATTATAGCGATGGGTATATGCCCAGATAAATAAGTCATTCCAACAGTTAAATTGTTCATGGATAGACACCTTTTTGGGTAGATTGTTCCACTGAAATTATTAGGTTATTCGTAAAATGAAATTAAACAGTTAATCTAAAAACAACAATCCATAGTGAAGCTTCAAGGTAAAATGGTTTTGCGAGAAATCATCAACAAAGGAGCAATTACTATGGATTCCTTCCATTCTAACACAATTGAGGACGTACGTACACTTGGCCATTATCTTTCGTTGAAAGAACATGGCATGATTCAAGCTGGGGCTTTCCCTTCGCGACGTTGCTGCCGTAGGTCGAGAGTCTTGGCATCAAAATGTTCTTTTGAGTGTGTTTCTTGATTATAATTCTTCAAATCCAACTTATAATTTACCAAAAGTAAATATATGTATTTTAAGGATAATCTAGATTGCTCTTTGCAGGAAAGGCTGTGAAGGTGGTCCTGACAAATTTTGGCCTGATGTAACAAGTGAAAGTGGAGTGATGAAATTAAGATTGATGGTTCAGTGTGGAAAAAAGAGCGGAGTGGGACTGCAAAAATCGGCAGACACGTTGAGGAATGTGACAATGTTTTACAGGGGGAAAAATGAATTCTAATAGGGATAATCATTCATTAGATTTTATAACGATTCTATCAGTCCTATCAGCAATTTCTGTGATTACGCTTCACACAAATGGAGTGTTTTGGCAATTTAGTAGAGAGCGCTATTGGATTACTGCTAATATTATCGAATCAGTATTTTATTTTGCTGTTCCAGTTTTCTTTATGATTTCAGGAGCAACATTGCTTGATTTTCCTGAGAAATATGATATTGTTACGTATTTTAAGAAACGAATCAGAAAAACAATTATCCCATTCTTTTTCTGGAGTTTAATTGGACTGGTTTATCGTCTATATGTACTAAATGATTTTCCTATGGGACGTTTAAGACCTGTTACCCTTTGGAATTTGATCATTACCACGAAAATAATATCTATCTATTGGTTCTTCATCCCCTTATTTGCCCTCTACCTATGCATTCCTGCATTTGCTTATATTCCTAAAGAAGCAAAACACGTTATCTTTCCTTATCTAATCAGTCTAGGCCTTCTTATTAATGTTACAATTCCTTTTGTTATAAAAGTTTTTCACTGGAGTTTTCAATTTCCAATTGGTATTGATGTAGCAAGAGGATATTTACTATATTTATTACTTGGCTATTGGTTTACGTATAATGAATTTAATTCCAGGAGTCGTAAAATCATTTATCTATTAGGTGTACTGGGGCTAATAGCTCACATTGGTGGAACTTATGCATTGTCTATGAAAGCGGGAAAGATTATACAGACCTACAAAGGATATACTAATTTACCTTGTGTTTTATATTCTTTATCTATATTTTTGGTAGTTAAAGAAAATGCTTCGAGGCTAATGAATAGATTTAAATATATCTTTATGATTTTAAAAGATTATACTTTTGCAATTTATTTGTTACATTGGTTTGTGATGACAGCACTAGTGAAAGGCTTATCAATCAACGTTAATTCGATTGTTTATCGATTGGGAGCTCCCTATTTAATAGCTTCTATTTCTATTGTCATAACATTTGTGTTTAGAAAGATTTTGGGTAGTAAGCTTTTGCCATAGCAAATAGTAAGTATTGACTGCACTTCTTTATAGTGGAAATATGGTAAAATCATTATGAATGGTGGTGTTATTCTTATTTTTTAAGGTAACGTCAATCGTTCTAAATTATAAAATGGAGTTTACTTACGTGAAAAAAGATAATTTCTGTCTTCCTTTCTTCAGCATCATTATGCCTGTATATAATTCTGAGAAGTACTTATATCATACTATCAACAGCGTATTGAAGCAGAGTTTTCAAAATTTTGAATTGCTACTGGTAGATGATTGTTCGACAGATCATAGTGTTGACATTTGTACTCAATTTGTAGCTTCGGATCCACGGGTGGTATTGATTCATACATTACAGAATTCTGGTGCGGCGGCCGCTCGAAATGTAGGGCTAACTACTGCAAAGGGACAGTACATTGGTTTTGTGGATTCGGATGATACCATTGATTTGGATTTGTTTCAAAGTGCCTATGAGGTCTTGCGTAAGAAATCTTACGATTGCCTGAAATTTGGCTGCCAGGAAGAATATTATAATGAAAAGGATGAATTGCAGTATACGAAAATCTGTCGCTTAGAGGGAAAAAGCTACCAGGCAGGGCACGAACTTTATAATCAAATCATCGATATGGAGGCTATCCCTTTATTCGGTTATCTCTGGAATGGCTTCTATAAACGGGAGCTTATCGAAAAAAATCATATCCAGCTGGATGAAACACTGAAAGTCAATGAAGATTTCGCTTTCAACATCCAGTTTTTTCAATTTGTGCAAGAGTTGATCTGCATTCCAGCCGTTGGATATCATTATGCCAAACGGATCAATGGCAGTCTGACCAATCAGCATCAGGCATATGCTTATGATGTCCAGATGATGAAAATCAAAGGGCTGTTGAATTTTTATCAAGGAAAAATTGAACCAACACCAGAGGAAAAACAAAAAATCTTCTGGATGTATACGCGCTTTGCATATGCTTTGTTATCTGGTGTTAAACATGATAAAATAAATAACATGCTCATGCAGATAGAGAAAGATCCTTTGTATCAGGAATTTATTTCTGTTAAATTCCGTGGCGTTTCTGTCAAACAGCGGATTTTGATTGATTTGCTGAAGAGCGACCATAAGCTGATTCTAAAAGGAGTGCTTTCGTTGATTCAAAGTATTCAACAGAATCATCCGGTACTTTTTGCCAAGATTAAAAGATAGAATCAATTATAAAGGATGGGTGGAATGGACAAGCAGCCGATTCGGGTATTGCAGATCGGGATGACCAAAAATATTGGTGGCCTTGAAACTTATTTGATGCAGCAATTCGATCACCTGGATAAAACAAAGGTGATGTATGATTTTGTGAATATTACCAGTGAAGATGAAATCGTATTTAAAGAGAAAATCGTGCAGGGTGGGGGACGGATTTATGGCGTACGGTCTCGCCATTCCAATCCAATCCGTCATTATTGGCAATGGATCCTTTTACTGCGTCATATTGCCAAAGATTACAAAGCCATTGTCTTGAATTCCAATAGTATCACCTATGTTTTTCCCATCTTTATTGCTCGATTCTTTGGGATTCCCATGCGGATCATGCATTCTCATAATTCCGGGTTTGAACAGAAAATCGGCCTGGCAAAACGGCTGATCATTGCCATGAATCGGATCCTGCTGAAATGGGGAGCAACGGATTATTTTGCTTGCTCCAAATTGGCAGGAGAATGGATGTTTGGAAAAGATAGCCATTTTACAGTCATTCCCAATGCTATTGATTGCGAAAAATATCGGTTCAATGAAAATATCCGGAATCAGGTCCGTCAAACATTGGGCATTGAAGATCAATTTGTTGTTGGTCATGTAGGTCGGTTCACGTATCAAAAGAATCACTCTTTTCTGTTGGATATATTCCATGAAATCCATAAACAGAATCCTCGTTCCGTACTTTTGCTGGTAGGGGATGCGGTAGAAGATATGTCGTTTTATCGGGCTGCGAAAGAAAAAGTAAAGCAATATCATTTGGAAGATTGTGTACAGTTCTTAGGGATGCGGAATGACGTGCCACAATTGATGCAGGCGATGGATTGTTTTGTTTTTCCTTCGAAATTTGAAGGCTTGGGAATAGTGGGAATTGAAGCACAGGCAGCTGGATTACCCTGCTTTTTTGCGGATACGATAACAAGAGAAGTTGGAATAACAGAATTGGCATATTTTTTCCCTTTACAAAACAATGAAAAGCAATGGGCTGAAATCATCGTAGGTACTTGTAAAAATGGGAAAAGAAAAAATATGGATAAAGAAATTTCAAACGCAGGATATGATATTCAAAGTGAAATTCGTAAAATAGAAAACTTCTATATAATGCAAGGTCATTGTAAGATATGAGTATTATCAAGTATTAATGAAAGAGAGATTCTATATGTATAATATAGATTTGGTTTATTTGTGGTGTGATGGTAAGGATGAAAATTTTTTAGAGAGAAAGAAACGATATATTGGCAGTAATAAATGTAATCCTGAAAGCAATGGAAAGGAAAGATTCTTCGATAATGATGAATTAAAATATTCTTTGCGTTCTGTAGAAAAATATGCTAACTGGATACATCATATCTATATTGTCACAGATAGACAAAGACCAAAATGGTTTAATTCCAATTGTAAAAAAGTTACGATTATTGATCATAGTACGATACTACCAAAAGAGTTGATACCTTGCTTTAATTCAACTGTAATTGAAAGGTATATAGCCAATATTCCTGGACTCTCTGAACATTTTATTTATGGGAATGATGATACGTTCTTTGGTAGCGAGATTTCCCCAGATTATTTTTTTACCAATCAAGGGAAACCCATTGTAAGAGTAAAAGAATTCAACGATTTTCCTTATGAATTGACAACATTAAATATAGAAGATGTTTATTCAAAAACGCGGTTTTGGGGGAAATCTGTAATTAAATCTTGGAAAATGTTAATGAAATATTGGAAAATAAACCGAGTAATACCATATGAATTGCATCATAATTTCGATGCATATTTGAAATCTGAGTACAAAGAAGTGATGAACGATTATAAGCCTATATTTCAACAGTCCCAGGAAAGATTTAGATCTAAAAAAGACATAAATCGAATATTATTTAGTATACATGCAGTTTATAAGGGCTCTGCTGTCATGAAAATTATTGCTCAAACCACTAAAATGATGAAAATAAAATCTTTTCTTTTTAGATATAAAGTTAATAGTCTTTATGTTGATAAAAAGATTAAGAGTTTGATAGTATTGTCTTTAATCAATCCGGATTTGTATTGTATAAATGATTCAGGGGAAAGTAATGAATTGGATAATATTATTGAAAAGAAACTGCTTATGAAATATTATCCATTAAAATCAGTTGCTGAAAAATAAAACGTGATAAATAAAGGAGACTATTATGACCGATATTCAGATGATGAGAGTTATCAATGAGGAGATACGGAATAAGTGGAAGTTTATTGTTTTAGTGGGTATTACCTTTGCTTGTTTATTTATGATTGGGAGAAACCTTGAAGGCAATTTTGTCATTCAATCAGGTGATATTATTGTTACCAAGATACTTACAAACGAAAATAAAAAAGATAAAATAGATTACTTAAAGTACAATGAGTATATTACGACTACAACAAATATTATGAACTTTTATAAACAAACAGAAAAACAAATCGATTATGAAAAATTATCTCCCGGTTGGGGAAGAAAAAGTGATTTCCAAAAAGATGAGTGGCTTCGCAAACATTTTAAAGTTTTTTATTTTGGCAATGGAAAATTGGAAATTCAGTTTAAAATTATGCAATCTGAACCTAAAAATCTAAATTATATAAAAGAAAGAGGAGGGTATATTTTAGATAGTTGGATTAATTATATCAATCATTTGGATGCAGAGAACCATTTTAAAATTGAACGAAGTTTTATTTCTATGCCTCAGGAAGTTACTGTTTCTAAAAACAGAATATTATTTAAGTATGGACTAATTGGTTTCTTTATGGGCGAAATTCTTGCTTTATTATTTATTGCTTTAAATGGTGTTAGAAAAAATTATGGTAGAGTTATATAATCTTTCATCTATTCTTCTACTCTATTTATTGTTTATAACAGTCTTGAGTCTTATTTATTTCAATTTTGATGTATTTCAGCCGTCATGCATTTTTAACACAACTTTTGCTGTTAGTATGCTATTGGAAGTGATAAATATTCAAAAATGGAATCTTTTTATAGGATCCTATACTACAGTTATTGTTATTCTAGGTGTGACTTTCTTTTTTATTGGGTCGTATTTAGTTCATAATATAGCTTTATCTGTTGATTTTAATTATGAAAAAAACGAAAATGCTGTTTATAAAATAAGAAAATCTGTAATACTCATTGGATTTATTATAATGTGTTTATTTGCTGTAATTAGTTATCACGAAGCTTATATTGACTCTATAAGACTAGGAAATAATGAAGGAATTTCTAATATGATTAAAACGCTACGATTTGCCATAGAAAGAGGAAATTATAGGTTTTCTCGATGGATGACATATCGTAATCTGGTTGCTACCAGTATATGTTCTACAAGTGCATATTTACTAATTTATAATATAGTTCAACGAGGAAAAATAAGCAAAAAAGACGATTTAATATTAGCTTTACCTGCAGTTTCATTTATTCCATTTTTAATTCTCACAACTGGAAGGCGTAGTTTTGTTCATTTTATCATTATGTATTGTATTTTCTATGGGATTCTTTTTCAACGAAAAACAAAAAATACTGTTAGCACACGTTTAAAACTGATTAAAATATTAGTTGTGGCAGGAGTTTTATCTGTTAGCTTTTACTTTTTTTTAGGTCACTTAACTGGAAAAGTTGTAAACCAAAATAGAGACCACTTAACCATTATTTCTCATTATGGGGGTCTTTCTATTCCTGCACTAGATAGATATTTAGACGAAATAAGCGTTGAAAATCAAAATATAGGACCCAATATTTTAAAAAATATCTATGGAAATTTAAATCGATTGGGTATTAATGTAGTCCCAGGAAAAGATTTCTTACCTTTTGTGAAATTTACTGGAGAAGAACAGATAGATACCAATGTTTATACGGTATTTTATAGGCAAATTACGGATTTATCTACGTTAGGCATGCTCACTGCTATGGTAATTTGCGGTATAATCATCACTGGAATATATGAATATTTAAAAAGGAATAATCGACCTATTTTATTGATTTTATACGGCTGGTTCGGATATATTCCATTTTTTCTTTTTATAGATGATCAATTTATGACAGTTATTGCTACGTCCACAGTTTACTGTACAATTATGGATTATATTTATTTTAAAATGTGTGTTATGAAAGAAAAAAATGAACCAACGTAAAATAGGAATATTCTTAAGCTATCTGAATATCGCTCTTCACGCCATCGTCGGCTTCCTCTACGTCCCCATTCTCCTGCACTATATTGGCAAATCGGAATACGGCCTGTATCAGCTGATCGGGTCCCTGATTGCTTATTTCAGCATCATGGATTTTGGCCTGACAGCGGCGGTTACCCGGTTTTATACCAAGTACAAGGCATTGAAGGACAAGGTGGGGATGGAGAATATCCTGGCCATTTCTCTGTATGGGTATGGGGGTGCTACGGTTCTTTCTCTGCTGGTGGGGATTGTCTGTTACTGGAATCTGGATGGAATTTTCGGGGCCAGTATGACGGCAGGGGAGTTACAGGAAGCCCGGCAGATGTTCCTGCTGCTGCTGTTCAACATTGCGGTGAGCCTATCTACCATGGTGTTCCGGTCAGTGATCAATGCCCATGAAAAATTCCTGTTCCTGAAAGGGCTGGAAACGGTACAGCTGATCCTGCAGCCGGCATTGGTCATCCTGATCCTCCAGAAGTATCCTACGGCCATGGCAGTGGCGGTGGCCCAGACGGCGCTGAATGTAGGGCTGATCCTGGCACGGATCTACTACTGTTTTGTCAGACTGCACATTACCATCCGATTCCATTACTGGAACCAGGATCTGTTCCGTGATTTCAAGAAGCTGGCATTGAGTGTTTTCTGTGTCAGCCTCATTGACCAGGTGTTCTGGAAGACCAATCAGATCATCCTGGGGATTGTGCAGGGGACGGCGGCAGTGGCTGTGTATTCCATCGCTTCCCTGATCTATATGAATTATATGGCTTTATCCACGGCTATCTCCGGTGTCTATCTGCCCCATATCACAGAAATGGTGGCTCAGAGAAAATCAATGAGAGAGCTGTCTGCTTTATTTATCCAGATCGGCCGCTGGCAGTATTATCTGCTGGCACTGGTGGCCACCGGGTTTATGATTTTCGGCCGGCAGTTTATCCAGCTGTGGGCGGGAACCGGTTTTGAAGAGTCCTATTGGATTACCATCCTGATCATCCTGCCCTTTACCATTGATTTGATCCAGAATATTGGTCTGGCCATTCTACAGGCCATGAACCGATATGACTTCCGGGCAAAGATTTATTTTCTTACCGGAGTGCTGAACCTGGTGCTGGCCATCCCTCTGGGAATGAAATACGGCGGCATAGGTTGTGCGGTGGCCACTGGTTTTTCCATGTTGATGGGGAATGGGGTGGTCATGAACTATTTCTACAAGAAATATATCGGGCTGGATATTCCGAAATTCTGGAAAGAAATTGGTAAAATTACCCTGCGGGTAGGGATTTGCCTGGTTATTGGGTATGGTGTGGATTATATGGTTCCCGGTTCTGGGAAAGTTGTATTCCTCCTTAAAGTGCTAGGGTATACGCTGCTTTATGGGGTAACGGTGTATGTTACGGCCATGAGCCCGGAGGAGAAGGAAAAGGTGCGGGAGATTGGGAGAAAGGTAAGGATTGGATAGGTTCTTTCAGCCTGATTAGGATCTATCGTATGCATTTATTATTCATGAGTGGGAATCTTAAAATATAAATAGCAAGATAACTGACATACCTTATAGATTGCGATTTTTTGGGTCATCGGATTTTCAGACCTTATAATAGTGGATTTTACGGATAGGGATGTGGATATTGAAAGGAAAAAACGATATGGAAACATTAGCCTTGGTGGTCCCTTGTTATAACGAGGAAAAGACCATCCCCATATTTTATGAAACGTAGAAAAAATCAAAGAACAGATTCCAGCGAAAATCGCCTATTATTTTGTGGATGATGGGAGCAGGGATCGGACGTTATCTATCCTAAGGACATTAGCTAATAATAATCCATCAGGGGGGGATATTCACTATATTTCTTTTTCCCGTTGGATGACGGGCGGATGAGTAAACTGATTGCTAAATACGATTGGTTAATCTCAAAACACAAAATTCCTGATATCCCCTGCTGGGATAGAATATGATAAAGTTGTAATAAATTTAATTATAAGGAGAAAAGAATGAGTGGGCTTTTTGACGGAAAAATGAAGTCATTGTATAAATATTTCGTGTTAGATGAAGATGAACAGCAAACGTTTAAATATTTATTTATTTTTTCTTTCCTTTATCTTTTCCCCTTGATCCTTTCTAATTTTTATTATATTGATGATGTGGGGCGTTTTGCAAACAGTGAATTCAATTGGTTGAAAGATGGGCGACCATTGATGCAACTTATGGGAAAATGTTTTGGCTTTGGTAAGCCATATCTGGATATTTTCCCCCTTGGACAATTTCTGTCGGCGTTGATATTGAATTATTCGCTGGTTCTATGGGGAAGAAAAAATTTAAATAAAGAAAAACCTATAATAATAGCGGGATACCTAGCTTTATCCTATTTGAACTTATTTTTATTGGAATCTTTTTCCTATGTTTATGAGTCCATAGGAATAACAATCTCTTTCAGTATTTTTTTACTTTTGTATGCAATGCCTGATAACATGAGAAGCAAGATAAAATTAGTATGTTCAATGTGTTCGATCATACTTTCGCTGTCTTTTTACCAGGCTTCTCTTGGCGCCTATATTGGATTGGCTGGAATTGAATTGGCTTTAATAAATAAAAAATCGAAACAAATAAGAAAATCAATAGTACAGTGTTCCATACGTGCATTGGGATTTCTATTGGGAGCACTGATTTATTATTTTGTTATAGCCGGACATTTTCTAAAGGGGTATGGAATTGAGCATAGCAGTTTATTAAATCTCACCACATATGTAGGGATGGAACAATTTATAGATCATATACTTATATATATTGATAGATATAAAATTTATGTTCATTCATTGCATAAAGGTGTTTTAGGAATTTTAATATTTATATATATAGGAGGTTCTTTTACCTTTATACAAAAAATTAAGAAGACAGAGAATATCCTTTTAAATAAGATGGGTTTGATCCTATTTATGGTAACTCAGCCTATATCTATTGTATTCTTTTCAATTGGTATGTTTGCGATTTTACAGCGCCCAGTCTATGCTCCCCGTGTATTTATATCGTTTACAGTTATTTTTCTTTATTTTTCTGTTCTACTAAATGAGTTAAGTGAGAAAAAAAAGTATGTAAATCTTGTGCTATTTCCTTTGCTCATTTTTGTGTTGTCGTTTTCAGCTGGGTATGGAAATTTACTTTATCGGGAAGATCGTCATGATCGCCAGATTGCTCAATCTATTGTGTATGATATAAACCAGGTTGAAAGAAAAATGAATATAAGATTTTACAATGTCACGATTATAGGTAGAATGCCAGAATCTCTTGAATTATCCAGACAAAAAAGGAAAAGACCATTAATGGCGGATTTGGTCCCTATCCATATGAATTCAGACTGGTATTGGGGAGGTCGGTATCTTGATCATTATAGGAACATACCCATTCAACTTATCCCTGCCACTGCAGAAGATAAGGTATGGATCCATGAAAGAGAACCGGATACAGAAAATGAATTCTATAAATTATATAGAAAAGATAATAAATTTCTGCCATAAACGGTAATACGAGGGCGCAGACAAAATTTTAATTTTGGACCTACAATGCAAAACTTTTGTGAAGGTTTTTTCGGACGTCTCAAGAATGAATTATTTTACAATCGTTCTTGGTCAACGGTAACTATACAAGAGTTCATGGATATACTGGATCAATATATCCACTGGTATGCTGAAAAAAGGATTAAAGTTTCACTTGGTGGTATGAGCCCAATACAATATAGGAAGATGCAGGGCATTGCGGTGTAGGTCCAAAAAAATATCCGCACCCCGGCTTGAAAAGTCTAAAACACATGGAAGCTGTCCGGATAACATGACGATAGAACACGTCCTTCCTGATAGTCAAGAAAGAAAAGATTGCCAAATTGGCAATCTTTTGCCTTTAGAAGAATGGTTGAATTCGAAGTGTAAGGATGAACCTGTGGAAAATAAAATGAAATATTATCAGGAGTCGGCATTTAAGACAACTAGAGATTTTGCTAAACGGTACTCGAAGAATAAAATTGAACCGAATACAAGAGCAAAGAAAATGGCAGAAGAATTTTATGATCATATTCTGAAATTAAATCATTAGAAGAGATATTTTTGTTAGATATGAGGTAGGTGCTATTAAAATAATAAAAAATGGAGATGCTTTTTATGAGTCAGGCTGTAACCATATTAGGATCAATCATAGTTGCGATTATTACGCTCTTTGGCACTTGGATCATTAATAATCATAAAAGTACGAAAGAGTACGAAATCTATTATCAAGAGATTTTGATCAAGAAGCAGTTAGAAACAATTGAACAAATTTATCAGTTCCTGCAAAACTTTAGAATTGTGACTGATATGGACGGTTGGTATCCCTGGATGAAGGATTACAATCGGCTTATTTCATTGATAGACGAACAAGAAAGAATCAGCGGCGCATTAATCTGGTTTCCGAAAGAATTCAATGATTTGATGACTTATTTTGACAATCGATTACGAGATTATCAAAAGGGATTTCCACAGTATGCAGTTGCTCGGGATGCTCAGACATTGAAACATAATGATGATTACAGTGATGAAATCAAATTAAGAGCGGTTGAAATCGAAAAAGCAATTAATGATTATTTGATCAGTGGGGAACCGGTTAAAGAAGTGTTTAAGAGAAATAAGGCGGTTCTGGAAAATGTATTGCGGCAGCATCCCGGGTATAAGAAGTAATGGAGTTTATATGTATAAATGTATTTATTTTTTAAAAACCGAACCTGATGCCCAATTTCTGACTCAAGAGCACATTTTTCCGAAAACAATTGGTGGTATCAATAAACTTCCATTGGGTATGGTGAGCGATGAAGCCAATCGATTATTTTCTCCTCTGGAGAAAGATTTCGTACATAACAACCCAATTATTCAAATGGAAAAAATGTTCCATGGTCCGAAGGGAAGAAAGAGACACGATAAAAAAGATAATATTCGGATCTTGTGCAAAGATGGAAGCTCAAATCCTGAACTAGGCTACATCCAATTGGGCGTGCCATACTCAATTCCTCAACTTGTGATTCCCTTGGAAAATCTTGAAAAGAAAACTGAAGGAAAGAATCAACTCCTGATGAATTTACCCTATGTGTCACCCAATGGAGCAAAGAGAGTTGATTCTATTAGTCAGAACGATGTCGAGAGCGAACTATTGCATCCAATGCTTCAATGTATAGATGCTATTGAAAAAGGTAAAAGCAGAGTTCAAATTAGACTGCTGCCAAAGGATACACAGAATATCCTAATAGGTTACTTTAAAGATAATCTTTTCCTTGGTCTTCCCAAAATTGCAGAGGGCAAGGAACAGCATGAATATGTAAGCCATGCCTTGGATTGTATTAAACGAATATTACTGAGTATCAAGCCAGGTGCATTGCAATCGCATTATAGTAAGAATAAAGTTACATTAAATCTTGACTGGAAAATTAATCTTTATCAACATTACAGAGTTGTTGCTAAGATAGCCTTTAATTGTCTAGCGAAGTTGCGAGGGCAAGAATTTGTGTTGCAACCTTGTTTTGATCAATTTAGAAAAGCAATCTTGACAGGGAAAGGCATTGAACATTTTGTCCAATGGATACCATATAAACAAAGCTTTCAAATAAAAGGACATCTTTTTGGATGTATTCAAATGGGGCATGGCCTTATCGGTCAGATAACTTTTTATAGTGCTTGTAGTTTTCAAGTAACATTTACTGATTCTTTGGCGTTACATCAAATCGAGAATCAAATAGTATATATTTGTGATTTGAAAAAGCAAAAGGAATATGACCTGGATGGATTAGCCCATGAATTAGCTAAGCAAGATAAAGAGTATTGCCAGCTTGAAGATAATAAGCTAAAATTTGTTTCTTCAAAATAGGCATAATCTATTTTATCGTTGGGCGGGCGCACCAGAGGGAGCGCCCCTACGGCGTTGGGGTCACTGGCTTCTGCATCAGAGTCCGACAAGTAGCAGAATCGTCCGCTTCATCGCGACCAATCCTCTTCCCTCTGCACTCTTCACTCGACTTTGTACTAGCCAAGCTGACATCTGACATCTTGAAGCCCCGTCAGGGGCGGTCTGACTTCTTGCAGCTCTGTTAGGGACGCCTTGACGTATTATTTCTGATTTTCTCCCACCATTCCCGATTCTCCAGATACCATTTGATGGTTTTCTTGATTCCGTCCGCAAATTTCGTCTCTGGAAGCCAGCCAAGTTCATTATGGATTTTCATCGGATCGATGGCATATCGTTTGTCGTGCCCTTTTCGATCTTTTACATAGGTAATCAGGCTCTTCGGTTTGCCCAGTTCCTTGCAGATCAGTTTTACGATGTGGAGGTTCTGCATTTCGTTGTGGCCGCCTACGTTATAGATTTCTCCTGTTTGACCTTTTTGCAGGATCAGGTCGATGGCACGGCAGTGGTCTTCCACATATAACCAGTCCCGGACGTTTTTTCCATCCCCATACACCGGCAGGGGTTTGTCCTGCAGGGCGTTGATGATCATCAGGGGAATCAGTTTTTCCGGGAACTGGTAGGGACCATAGTTGTTGCTGCACCGGCTGATGGTCACCGGCAGGCCGTAGGTCCGGTGGTAGGCCAGCGCCAGCAGATCCGCTGCGGCCTTGGAGCTGCTGTAGGGGCTGGAAGGATTGAGGGGTGAAGTCTCTGTAAAGAGCAGATCCGGACGGTTCAGGGGCAGGTCCCCGTAGACTTCATCTGTAGAAACCTGGTGGAAGCGCTGGATGCCATATTTCCGGCAGGCATCCATCAAGACGGAAGTACCGATGATGTTCGTCTGCAGGAAAATTTCCGGATCTGAAATGGACCGGTCTACATGGGATTCGGCGGCGAAGTTGACGACGATATCCGGATGTTCTTCTTCGAACAATTGGTAGACGCTGTCCCGGTCGCAGATATCCAGCTTGCGGAACTGGAAATGGGAGTGGTCCATAATGGGCGCCAGGGTAGCAAGGTTCCCGGCATAGGTCAGTTTGTCCAGGCAGATGATGTCAGCCTCAGGGTGCTGCTTCAGCACATAAAAGATAAAATTGGAGCCGATGAACCCGGCACCACCCGTTACGATGATTTTCATAAGCATGTCCTCCCGGGAATCATTATAACAAATAGGAGTCACTAGTCTCTATTCACTAGTCTGCAGCCAAAGGAACAAATTTGCCCAGGGGCAAATTTGATTGAATGTATGGCCCGCAGGGCGACCTGGGTTCGGATGTCCCTTATGGGCCATCCCTACGCAGGAAACGGATATGTTGGCGTTCTTCCGTAGGGCCTACCCGTAAAGGGAGTCCGTTCCCAGGTATCAGACCGCGACAGCGGGCGGTTCACTGAATCGCCCCTAATTCGATGAGCTCGCCCCTCGAACGCCTTTTGTACGATCGTAATGCTTACAGAGTGCCCGAACGCCATTCCATTCAAAAAAGTCCGCCCTCGTCGGGCGGAGCTTATCCTAAAGCGGAAATCATCAAGCACCTGGATCAGGCACTGGCAATCCTGCATAATGAAAGAAATATAAAAAACTGGGCGCCATCGAGGCGCCCAGTTTTTATTTGATCTTCGTCTTATTCAATTTGCTGGAAATCTTGTTTCCGATGCTCTGGACCACCTGCACCAGGGCAATCAGCACGATGACGGTGGCGATCATGGTGTCAGCCTGGAACCGCTGGTATCCGTAGCGGATGGCCAGGTCTCCCAGGCCGCCGCCGCCCAGGGCACCGGCCATGGCGCTGGAACCGATCAGGCTGATCACGGCCAGGGTGATGCCCAGGACGATGCTGTGCATGGCTTCGGGCAGCAGCACTTTCCAGATGATCTGCATGGGGCTGGCTCCCATGCTCTGGGCGGCTTCGATGACGCCGGGATCCACTTCCAACAGGGAGGATTCGATGATCCGGGAAATGAACGGGGTGCAGGAAATGGTCAGGGGCACGATGGCGGCGGTGGTCCCGATGGAGCTACCCACGATGAGACGGGTCAGGGGGATGATGGCCACCATCAGGATGATGAAGGGGATGGACCGGAGGGCGTTTACAATGGAGCCCAGGGTTTTGTGCAGGGCCGGGTTTTCTTTGATGTGGCCCTTACCGGTAATGGTCAGGATCACGCCCAGGGGGATGCCGCAGATTGTGGCGATGGCGGCGGACAGGGCCACCATGTACAGGGTTTCGCCCAGGGCTTTCACCAGCAGATGGATCATATTAGGAGACATAACCAATCACCTCGTCTTTGACTTTTCTAGAATGCAGGTAATCCAGGGCCTGTTTCAGATGGCCCTCGTCACCTTCCAGTTCGATGAGCAGGGTGCCGAAGGGGGTATCCTGCAGGTTTTCGATGTTGGCGGTCAGGATGTTCACATTCGTGTCGTACTTCTTGATCAGTACGGCCACCACGGGCTCGCCGGCGCTGTCGCCTATGAAGCTCAGGCTGACCAGGGCCTTGTCACCGCTCTTGTACTCTTTGTGCAGATCCAGTTTCTTGACGAAATCGGGCAGGTCGTTGTGTTGGATGCTGGCCACGAATTCCTTGGTGGTGGTCTTCTGGGGATTGGTGAACAGGTCCACCATGGTTCCCTGTTCGATGATCTGGCCGTTTTCGATGACGGCCACCCGGTCGCAGATCTCTTTCACCACGTTCATCTGGTGGGTGATCATGACGATGGTGATGTGCAGCCGTTTGTTGATGTCACGGAGCAGGTTCAGGATGGATTCTGTGGTCTGGGGATCCAGGGCGGAAGTAGCTTCGTCGCACAGCAGCACTTTGGGGTCGCTGGCCAGGGCCCGGGCGATGCCTACCCGCTGTTTCTGCCCGCCGGACAGCTGACTGGGGTAGTGGTCGGCCCGGTCGGCCAGGCCCACCAGATCCAGCAGGGGATCTACTTTCTTTTTAATGGAAGCCTTGTCCAGGCCCTGGATTTCCAGGGGGAAGGCGATGTTGCCGTAGACGGTGCGGCTGGCCAGCAGGTTGAAATGCTGGAAGATCATGCCGATGTTCTGCCGGGCTTTGCGCAGCTGTTCTTCGCTGAGGGCGGTCATTTCCTGGCCGTCTACGAAGACCTTGCCGCTGGTGGGGCGCTCCAGCATGTTGATGCAGCGCACCAGGGTGGATTTGCCGGCACCGGACAGGCCGATGATGCCGAAGATCTCACCTTCGTTGATGGTCAGGTTGATGTCTTTCAGGGCATGGAGATCGCCTGAGGCGGTGTGATAGATTTTTTCAATGTGCTCCAATTGGATCATGGGGTGGACACCTCCGTGGAAAATAAAAAATTCCTCTTCAGCGAATGAAGAGGAATCAGATTTGCTCACTCATCTTCATCTTTCAGGCAATGCCTGATGGACTTAGCACCGTTCGTGGAAAGGAGCGCTTTCCAGATGGTTGCCGTAACTTCATAGGGCCAGTCCCTCCGTTACTCTGGATGAATTCCGTGTATCTCAAATGATACTGTATAAAGTACAGTTTGTCAAGCGCCACCTTGTGGCCCGGTGAGTGTGGGGAGTTCAGTCGTCTGGACGACGAAGGCGAGAGTGTAGGGCTGGACCTATCCACCAGCCATTCGGCTGGTCCCCCTTCCCTTCCAGGGAAGGACAAAAGACGTTGTGGCCCCCTGAAAGGGGGAAAGGACCCGCTTGCGGGTAGGGGGTTTTTAGCAGTACCTCACGATAACAGGGAAACCTAAAGCAATTTTCACAAATTCACAAAAACTACTTGCATTTACTTCTTCATCGTAGTAAAGTAATAAACAGCTAAAGCAAACGGCTGCAGAGCCGGTTGCAATCCATCTAGGAGAAAGGGGCTTCGATCATGGTAGCCGGACTGAACCAACGGGAACTGAAACAACTGGCCAATGCTTTCACCCTGCTGAAGGATGAAGCTGGGGCTCTGGCTTTCCTGGAAGACATCTGCACCCCCAACGAACTGAAGGCGCTGAGCCAGCGCCTGGAAGTGGCGGTGCGTCTTCACCGGGGCGAAAATTATGCCAGGATCGTCAAGGATACGGGCGCCAGCAGCACCACAGTATCCCGTGTGAATCGCTGTTTGAACTATGGGGCGGGCGGATATCGCAGCCTGATCCCGGAACTGACCAATAAAGGAGAAGAACCCAATGAGTAATACCGTACTGCGGATCCCCTACGGGACCAGAGACATCCTGCCGGGAGAGGCCCGGGCCAAACGGGAGATCGAAGACAAGATCGCCAACAATTTCCTGAGCTGGGGCTATGATGAAGCCGTTACCCCCACCTTTGAATATGCGGATACCTTTGCCCTGAGCGGCGCCGGCATTAATGAAGAAAGCATGCGGTTCATGGACCGGAACAACCGGACCCTGATGCTGCGCAGCGAAATGACTACGCCCCTGGCCCGGATGGTGGCCACCCGTCTGAAAAACGACAAGGGCGTGAAACGGCTGTTCTACATCGCCAATGTGTTCCGGCATGAACAGACCCAGGCGGGCCGCCAATGCGAATTCTCCCAGGCGGGCATCGAACTGATCGGTGCGGAAGCTCCCATGGCGGATGCGGAAGTGCTGGCCCTGGCTGTGGAAAGCCTGAAGGCAGCGGGCCTGCAGGACTTCCTGATCAGCATCGGCCACAGCGGTTTTCTGGCAGGCCTGATGGAAGACGCCAAACTGACGAAGAAACAGGGAGATTTCGTGAAACGGATGATCCTCTCCCACAACGCGGTGGGCCTGGAGGAAGCGGCGGAACGGTTCATCCCCAAACCGCTGAAGGACATCTTCCGGGACCTGCTGTACCTGCAGGGGGGACGGGACCTGCTGGACAGCCTGGAAGCCCGGGTGAGCAATCCCAGAAGCCTGGATGCCCTGAAGAACCTGAAGGCCATCTACAAGCTGGCGGAAAGCTACGGGGTGGCTCCTTACCTGTCCTTCGACCTGTCGTTGATCCGTAACTTCGATTATTATACCGGCATGGTGTTCGAAGCCTATGCGCCCCAGATCGGGTTCAACATCTGCGGCGGCGGCCGGTATGACCATATGATGGAAGCCTTCGGGGATCCGGAACCGGCTACGGGATTTGCCATGGGCATCGACCGGATCATCCTGTCTCTGCGGCGGGACGGCCGGCTGACCATGGATTCCAAATGGGACATTTACGTAGCCTGGGCACCGGGATGCCAGGCCAAGGCCATCCAGAAGGCCATGGAACTGCGGGCAGGGGGCAAGAACGTGAAAGTTGCCACCAATGCCCTGACCCCGGAAGAAGCGGCCAAGGCCTGTGCGGCCAATCGGTGCGAAGCCGTAGCCTATGTAGGATAGGAGAGACGATACAATGGATTATTTAACGATTGCCCTGCCCAAAGGGAAACTGTTTGCAAAAAGCGTGGAGCTCCTGGCCAAAGTGGGCTACGCTGCGGAAAATGTGGTGGAAGATTCCCGGAAGCTGGTTATCACCAATGAAGAGACGAAAGTGAAGTTCCTGATCGTGAAGACGGTGGATCTGCCCACCTATGTGGAATATGGGGCCGCCGACATCGGGATCATCGGCAAGGATGTGCTGAACGAAGAACGGAAGGACATCTACGAACTGCTGGATATGGGGTACGGGGGCTGTCATCTGATGATGGCGGTGCCGGAAAACAAGGTCCTGCCCGAATTGACGGATTATGCCCACATGCGGGTGGCCACCAAGTATCCCCGCTGTGCCGCTGATTTCTTCGACAAGCTGGGCATGCAGATGGAGATCATCAAACTGAACGGCTCCATTGAACTGGGGCCCATCGTGGGGCTCAGTGACAGCATCGTGGATATTGTGCAAACGGGCCGTACCCTGCGGGAAAATAAATTGAAGGAAATCGTCAGCGTATTCCCCAGCACGGCAAGGCTGATCGCCAACAAGGTCAGCTTCAAGATGCAGTACGACCGGATCAGGAAACTGGTGGAAGACCTGAAAGTGGTGCTGGCGGAAGAAAAACCGGAAGAATAATTTGTGTCCCCCCCTTCCCTTTCAGGGAAGGACAATTACCAAAGTGCAAGGAGGCATCCCCCCATGAGCAATATACAAGCCCGGGACACCCTGTCCCGGATCGAAGAATATCAGGTGGAAACCGTACCTGATGCGGATATCATCGTCAATGCCAACGAAACCAACTGGGACATGACCCCGGAACTGCGGCTGGAACTGGGCCAGCGTCTGGCGGAACATGCCTTTAACCGGTACCCCTCCATGCATGGGGAAGACCTGTGTGCAGCCATCGGAGAAGCCCTGGGCTTTGACCCTCAGCAGGTGGCCCTGGGCAACGGTTCCAGCGAACTGCTGGAAAAAGCCTGCTATGCCTTCGGGGGTCCGGGCCGCAAGATTGCAGCCCCCACGCCCAGCTTCAGCATGTACCAGACCTACGCCATCCTGGCGGACAGCGAACCGGTGCTGTTCCCCCTGACGGCGGATGGATTCGTGGATCCGGATACGGTCATCGACTTTGCCAGAAAGCAGCAGCCGGCCCTTCTGATCGTCTGCAACCCCAACAACCCCACGGGCAACTACAACAGCCATGAAGCCATGGAAAAGATCATCCGCAACGTGGAATGCCCGGTGATCATGGACGAAGCCTACATGGAATTTTCCGTGGAGGAGGGGGATCCCCGCACCAATTCCACCCTGGACCTGGTGGACCAGGTGGACAACCTGCTGGTGCTGCGGACTTTCTCCAAAGCCTACGGTCTGGCCAATCTGCGGATAGGTTACGGCATCGGCAGCAAAGAAGTCATGAAGACCCTGAAAAAGGTGCTGCTGCCCTATACGGTGAACGGCTTCTCCATCCTGACGGCGGAGCTGCTGTTCAGCAAGCCGGAAGTATTGAAGGAACGGGTGGACATGGTGGTCAGCGGCCGCCGGTACCTGCGGGAACATCTGGAAGCCATGGGCTTTCGGGTGCTGCCCAGCGCCACCAACTTCCTGCTGGCCCTGCCGGCGGGGAAGGTGCTTGAGAAACTGGCGGATGCTGCCGGTGCCCGGGACCTGCCCAGTATGGAAAAAGCCAGGGCGGCAGGCAGCTATCTGTTCCATGAACTGCTGAAGAAACGGGTGCTGATTCGGGATTTCAGCCAGAACAATCGGCTGCCGGGGGGCCTGCGGATCTCTGTGGGCACGGCGGAAGAAAACCCCATGATCATCAGGGCCATCAAGGAAATCGTACAATAACAGGAGGCATAGGGCTATGCGGGAAGGTAGTATCGAACGGAATACGAAAGAAACCCAGATCAGCGTGAAGCTGAACCTGGACGGCACCGGCAAGGCGGACATCGCCACCGGCGTGGGCTTTCTGGATCATATGCTGACCCTGCTGGCGGTCCATTCCTTTATGGACCTGACGGTGCGGGCCAAAGGTGACCTGGAGGTGGATTGTCACCACACGGTGGAAGATGTGGGCATCGCCCTGGGGCAGGCTATTGCCCAGGCTCTGGGGGACAAGAAGGGCATCCACCGGTACGGCAGTTTCCTGCTGCCCATGGATGAAGCCCTGGCGGAAATCGCCCTGGACTTTTCCGGCCGGCCCTATCTGGTGTGGAATGCGGACATCATTCCCCGGGTGACCCTGGGCAACTTCGACACGGAAATGGGCGAGGACTTTTTCCGGGCCCTGGCCATGAACTGCGGCCTGACCCTGCACATCAACGTACCCTATGGCAAGAACACTCACCACATGCTGGAAGCCATCTTCAAGGGCGTGGCCCGGGCCATGAGCCAGGCCGTAGCCATGGATCCCCGGGTGCACGGGGTGATGAGCAGCAAGGGGGCCTTGTAATATGGGAAAAGATACCATCGTCATCATCGACTATGGCCGGGGCAATCTGCACTCGGTGTACAATGGCCTGCTGAAGATCGGGGCGGACCCGGTGGTTTCGGCGGATCCGAAAGTGATCCGGGAAGCCCCCAAGGTGATCCTGCCGGGAGTGGGTTCTTTTGGCGACTGCATGGAGACCATGCGGTCCCGGGGCCTGGAAGAGGCTGTGCAGGAAGCCCTGGCCAGCGGCAAACCCTTCCTGGGCATCTGCCTGGGCGAACAGCTGCTGTTTGAAAGCAGCGAGGAAAGCCCCGGGGTGAAGGGCCTGGGATACTTCAAGGGCCAGGTGAAGAAAATCGTCACCCCCTACAAGATTCCCCACATGGGCTGGAACCGGATCACCACGGTGAATCCCTCTCCGCTCATGAAGGACGCGGACGGCCAATACGTCTACTTCGTCCACAGCTACCATGCGGTGCCGGAGGATCCGGGGATCATCACCTCTGTCTGTGAGTACGGCGCAAAAATCACGGCCAGTGTGGGCCGGGGCAGCGTGCAGGGCTTCCAGTTCCATCCGGAAAAGTCCAGCTTTGCAGGCCTCGCCATGCTGACGGCCTTTAAGGAGTGGAAGCTATGAACATCTATCCTGCCATCGATCTGCGGGGCGGCAACTGTGTCCGCCTGGTGAAAGGGGATTTTTCCCGGGAGACCATCTACAGCAGGGATCCGGGGGCCATGGCCAGAGAATGGGCCGGCGCCGGAGCCAGCTCCATCCACGTGGTGGACCTGGACGGGGCTCTGGCCGGTGAAAGCCGGAATCTGACGGCCATCAGGGCTATTATGGAACAGGGAGGCATCCCCATTGAAGTGGGGGGCGGCATCCGGAACATGAGCCACATTGAACGGCTGCTTACGGCCGGGGTCCATCAAGTGATCCTGGGCTCTGCGGCAGTGAAGGATCCCCAGCTGGTGAAGGAAGCCTGCCGGGCCTATCCGGGCCGCATCGTGGTGGGCATCGACGCCAAAAACGGGGACGTGGCCGTAGAGGGCTGGGAAGCCAGCGGCCACATCCAGGCGGAAGAACTGGCCAGGAAAATGGCTGATGCCGGGGTGGAGCGCATCATCTTTACGGACATCGCCCGGGACGGCATGCTCAGCGGGGTGAATGTGGAAGCCACCGTAGCGGTGGCGAAGGCTTCGGGCCTGAAGGTCACTGCCAGCGGCGGGGTGGCCAGCCTGGAAGATTTGAAGATTTTGAAAAAAAGAGAAACAGATGGCGTCGAAGGGTGTATTATAGGGAAGGCGTTATATACCGGCGCCATTGACCTTCGCCAGGCTGTAGCGATTGCGAAGGAGGCGTAGAGCCATGTTGGCAAAACGGATCATACCCTGTCTGGACGTAAAAGATGGACGGGTGGTAAAGGGGACCAATTTCGTGGGCCTGCGGGATGCAGGTGACCCGGTGGAACTGGCCAGCCAGTACGAAAAGGAACAGGCCGATGAGCTGGTGTTCCTGGATATCACCGCGTCCCTGGAAAAACGCAAATCCATGGTGAAGACCATCGAACGGACGGCCCGGGAGGTGTTCATGCCCCTGACGGTAGGCGGCGGCATCGGTTCCATTGAAGATATGCGGGCGGTGCTCCTGGCCGGAGCCGACAAGACCAGCCTGAACACGGCGGCCGTGAAGGATCCGGATCTGATCCGCCGGGGGGCGGAAGCCTTCGGGAACCAGTGTGTGGTCCTGGCTGTGGATGCCAAACGACGGGGAGAAGATTCCTGGGAAGTGTACATCAACGGGGGCCATACTCCCACGGGGCTGGATGCCCTGGAGTGGATCAGGAAGGCCGTGAGCCTGGGAGCAGGAGAAATCCTGCTGACCAGCATGGATGCGGACGGCACCAAGGATGGATTCGACATCGAACTGACCCGGAAAGTGGCCGAAGCGGTGCCCGTGCCTGTGATCGCCAGCGGCGGGGCAGGCTCCCTGGAAGACTTCTATGATGTACTTACGACCGGCAAGGCTGATGCGGCTCTGGCCGCTTCCGTATTCCATTATGGAACGTTTACCATCCGCCAGGTGAAGGAATACTTGCGGAACAAAGGAGTGGACGTACGGTTATGAAACTGGATGTAAGCAAATTGAAATTCGATGACCGGGGCCTGATCCCGGCCATTGTGCAGGATGTAAAGACCGACAAGGTCCTGATGCTGGCCTATATGAACGGCGAAAGCCTGGCCCGCACCATTGAGACCGGGTATACCTGGTTCTGGAGCCGCAGCCGGCAGGAACTGTGGAACAAGGGTGCCACCAGCGGCCATACCCAGAAGGTGTACAGCATTGCCTACGACTGCGACGGGGATACCCTTTTGGTGAAGGTGGAGCAGAAGGGTGCCGCCTGCCATACGGGCCATTATTCCTGCTTCTTCAATCCCCTGTGGAACAGTGCCTCCGGCGAGAGCCTGCCTGTGGCCGACAACCGGCTGCCCCAGGTGATCAACGAACTGTATAAACAGATCCAGTGCTACCAGGAACGGCAGAAAGCCCAGCACAAGCTGCTGCAGGCGCCCAGCCAGGACCCGCTGCTGGAACAGATGGGGGCCGATGTGACCCGGACCCTGCTGGCTTCCAAGAACCACGATGCGGACCAGGTTGTTTACGAAATGGGCGATTTATGGTATCATTGCCTAGTACTGCTGGCTTACCATAACATTACACCGGGCGAGATGCTGGTGGAAATGGCAGGCCGCAAAGAAGAAGACGAAAAATAAGCAGCAAAATACCTGAAAAGCTGGAGGGCTCACATGGCTAGATTGTTTGGAACGGACGGCGTACGCGGCGTCGCCAATGGTCCTGTACTGAATGCGGAACTGGCATATAAACTGGGGCGGGCAGCGGCCCAGTATTTTGGACGGGAAGTGAAGACTCCCAAGATCCTGATCGGGCGGGATACCCGTCTTTCCGGCACCATGCTGGAAAGTGCCCTGGCAGCCGGCATCTGCAGTGCCGGGGGCAATGCCCACCTGCTGGGGGTGATCCCCACACCGGCAGTTTCCTATCTGACGGAAAAGCTGGAAGCCAATGCGGGGGTGGTGATTTCTGCCTCCCACAATCCCTTTGAGGACAACGGGATCAAGTTCTTTGCCCGGACCGGGTACAAGCTGCCCGATGCGGTGGAGGACGAAATCGAAGCCATCGTGAAGCAGCCGGTGGATTATACCCGGACGGTCACCGGCAGCAACCTGGGCCATGTCATCGACGAACCGGACATGGGCATGGAGTACGTGCAGCACATTGTGGACAGCTGCCCGGTGAAGCTGAACGGGCTGAAAGTGGTCATGGACTGCGCCAACGGAGCCAACAGCGAAATCGCTCCGGCCATCCTGCGCACCCTGGGGGCCCATGTGATCCCCATCTTCCATGAACCCAACGGCATCAACATCAACAACGGCTGCGGCTCCACCCATCTGGAAGCCCTGCAGGCCAAGGTGCGGGAAGAGGGGGCCGATGTGGGTCTGGCCAACGACGGCGACGCCGATCGCCTGCTGGCTGTGGACGAAAACGGCGAACCCCTGGACGGGGACCAGATCATGCTGATCTGCGCCCTGGATCTGATGAAGGCCGGCAAGCTGAAGGACAACGTGCTGGTGACCACGGTCATGAGCAACGTGGGCCTGGCGAAAGCCATGAAGGAACACGGCGGCCGTACGGTGAAGACCAGCGTGGGAGATCGCTATGTGCTGGAAGAAATGCTGAAGCACGATTACAAACTGGGCGGCGAACAGAGCGGCCACATCATCTTCGGCGACCTGGTACGGACCGGGGATGGCATGATGACCGCCGTGAACCTGTTGAGCAGCCTGGTGCGGCACAACCAGACCCTGAGCCAGCTGGGTGCCCTGATGGTGAAATATCCCCAGACCCTGCTGAATGTGCGGGTGAAGGACAAGAACGGCTGGCAGGAGAACACCGCCATCGCCGATGTGGTCCGCCGGTATACGGAAGAACTGGGAGAAGACGGCCAGGTGCTGGTACGGGCCAGCGGCACCGAACCCCTGATCCGGATCATGGCCCAGGGCCCCAACCAGGTGGAACTGGATCACATCACCGAAGCCATTGCCGAAGTGGTGAGACGGGAACTGGCAGAGTAAAGGAAACAAGGATAGAGTGACAAAAACCGAGAGCGCCGGCCGGCGCTCTCGGTTTTTGTGTATGGTGGGGGAAGGGCTTCAATCGTCAGTACGACGAAGGCGAAAATGTAGTGCTGGACCCATCCACCGTGCTGGGCACGGTCCCCCTTCCCTTCCAGGGAAGGACAAAAACATTGTGTCCCTCTGCGACGGAGACGACGAATAAGAGTCTCCTGGTCCGGTGGGACGTTGTGTCCCCCTGAAAGGGGGAAAGGGCCCGCTTGCGGGTAGGGGGTTTTTAGTAGCGCCTTACGATAACAGGAGGAACTTTTTGAATGGATAGTGGGGGACTTCAATCGTTTGTACGACGAAGCCGAGAATGTAGTGCTGGACCTATCCACCAGCCATTCGGCTGGTCCCCCTTCCCTTCCAGGGAAGGAC